>WNFE01001300.1_pt1 | contig 18023 bp, 13 predicted proteins | sample 5400451 | NCBI WGS metagenome assembly WNFE01 (sample SAMN13153344, study PRJNA577476) | soil metagenome | isolation source: 200 cm saprolite under Douglas fir tree site 2 hole 2 | place: USA:California | collected 2015-04-18
CCGTCGAGACGGCGCGGCGCACCAATCGATATGAATTCATGATCTCGTTCGCGCCGCTGCCCGTGGAGGGCGGGACAGGATCGCCGATTAATCCGCTGGCGATCTTCTAGCGTGCTGTCCCACAAATACCTGCAAATATTTAGCGGCAGCTCCAGGGGCTAAAGCCCTTTTGTCTTCAGCGTATTTTGTCAGGGCTGAAGCCCTGACCCACAAGCCAGAATTGCGAGTTATGTCCGAGACAGAACACTAGGCACAGAATGCGGGTGGATAATCGGCCCGATGATCCGGTTCATGTACTGCTATTTTTCTTCTACGCCGCTTGCGGGGTTGCCGATTAACTTGTCATATTTCTCCATCTCAGATGGTGAGCAGTACATCTCCATGACATCGGTATGGGGGTCTTGCAACTTCATCGGGAACTTGTCCATTGCCACCCAGGGCCTTGTATACATTTTGGGGTCGTCAATCGTCACCGTGAGTTCCAAGTGGTCCTGGTCCACGCGGTGGAATTGCTCCTCCACGCGCACAGCGTCACTGACTGGACGACCGGTGATATCGAGCCAGACTCTGTCTTCCGGCATCATCCCGACCGTCTGGACGACGAGCGTGGTATCGTCCACCCACTTCCCCACTGAGTACCCATAAAACCTTTGCTCTCGGATTTCCTTGCCTATTTGTACGCCACCATCAACGAGTTTGGGGAGCTCTCGCCCGTCCGTCCAGATAATGCGCCACGTCTGAGCATATTCATACAAGATCGCAACCTTGTATTCGTTCTGAAGGATCTGCGTCTGCCTCAGGTTATAAAAATCCGCGCGAGGGAAGCCTATGGGCTCACACTTGTCCCGGGGATCGTTATAAAACGCAGGGAGAACTTGATCGGCGCCGATTAACGCATGATGGGATTTGAACGCTGCCAAACCCAAAGGAGTATAAGGCAACTGATGCTCTGGCTTGCCGTCATTTGGCACAGCCTTTACGCCATTCGCCTGGATTCCGTCCCCCGGACCGTTGGCCGGTTCCCAGGTCCCAGAAATGTCATGGCGTGGAGCGCGGGCTTGGGCCGTCTTCCGATCGTTCACCGCTCCTGACTGCTGAGCCCGGGCGGTGTGACAGAACGCCAGTGAGGAGAAAGCCAGAACTGCCGGGACGAGCTTCGAAATCATCGATCGATTTAGCATTTTCGAAACCCCTTTCGCAGACCCCAGTTTTCGGTTCAACTCAGAGATATTGCAGTTGCATTGAATAGAAACTGGTCTACGAATAGGCTCAAGCTGGTAGACTTGCCCGCCCGAGCGCCTTCTCACGGCTTGGGATAACTTTCCGATTTGGTTTCACCTGTTGGGCCAGCGGCTGTCCCTCCTTGCGAACCAGCGGAGGGAGGCAATGTACCAAATCCGCTGCCTAATTTTTGACCATTCGGGAGCACGACCTCTACGATACGCCCGATCGGCCGTCCATTCTTAACTGGCATCAAAGTGATGCTAACCTGATCCCCAGGCTTCAAGGACAGCTTAGCCCAACCACCGTTGACCATGTCCGCCGGATTGCTGCCCTCGGCAAGCCAATGTTCGACGTCGCCTTTGTCATTACTGACGTCGAACCTGAGGATGCAATGGGGGTTGGCCCAGAACCATTCGACCACCGTTCCCTTCATTGTTACTCTTTTCGTCGCGTCGAACGCTGAGGCGCCATGATGCGCAACCAGTGGAACAGAAAGGAGCAAAAGGCCAACAACTAGTGCGACAATTTTCGCGAGGCCATTTCTCATTGGGACGCCCTCCCTTCAGAAAACATCGACGTCTAACAGCCAAAAATCAAACGGATGGTTAGTCTTTGTTCGCGGCCATCGTTTTCGCGGATACCGACGGCACTGTCTTTCCAGCTTGCCAGACGGCGGACAGCTTTTCGGTATTGTGAATATCGTCCAACGGGTTTGCGTCCAGCACCAGGAAATCCGCCCGCCGGCCAGCTTGTAAAGTTCCGAATTGCGATGCGCCACCCAGAATCTCCGCATTCGTCCCAGTTGCGGCGACGATGGCTTTCATCGGACTGAGGCCCGCCTCGACCATCAGTTGCAATTCCCGATGTTCGAAGTAGCCGGGGAAACGAGTGGGGATTCCGGAATCGGTGCCAAAGGCGATTTTCACGCCGGCGTCTGAGAGTGTTTTCAGATTTTTCTTGCCCATTTCGAGTCCCGCCCTGTACTTGGCGATATCCGGATCTTTGCGGCCTTTTTCAACGTTTTCAGGACTTCGAACGAAAGCCAATGCTCCAGGTTCGAACCCCGCCCGGAAGAACGGATCGTCCAGCCACTTCAAGTTGTCGGCATAAGCAAACAGCACTTCGTCGCGGACGAGCGTGGGGATCAGGAAAACGCCGCGCGCTTTCATCGATTGCATAACGTCATTGTCGACGGGCTGGTCACGGATGCTGTGAGCGAAGCCGTCAAGACCTGCCGCGAGCAAAGCCTTCGCGTCGCTCAAGTAAAATTCATGGGCGAAGACGCGAATATGCTGCTTATGTGCTTCGTCGATGATCGCTTGATAGATGGCGGGCTGAATTTTGGTGCCATGACCCAACCCGTCATCCACCCACATCTTCAAGAAGTCGGGGCGATGCGCCGCAAGTTCCTGGACATCCTTGCGGGCTTCCTCTGGATTTTGCGGGCGGTAGCGAAGGTCGGTGGGGTTCGATCGCCCGGTATACTCAAGGAAACCTCGGCCCGCCGTAAACAGACGTGCGCCCCCTACATTTCCGGAGCGCTGCGCGTCTCGAATATTGTAAATCGTGTCTTCATCCTGTCCGAGAGACGCAACGGTCCCAACGCCGTAAGAGAGATATTTGTTGAGCTGCTTGACAACGTTGTCCTCCGTGTAGTGTCCGGCCACGGAATCGGCGCCGTTCGATGACAATCCCAGGTGGCCATGAAGGTTGATAAGGGCGGGCATAATCGTCTTCCCGCTAACGTCCCTCACGTCGGCATCCTTAGGAATGGAAACGCTCCCCGCCTTCCCGGCGGCGGCGAGATGATCGCCTTCGATGACGAGCACGGAGTTCTCGATTGCCGGCCGGCCCGTTCCATCAATCAGACGCGCGCCTTTGAGCACGATCTGTTGCGCCTTGGCCTGAGCGCCAATGCGGGGGCAAGCAGAAAATATCGCCAGAACAATACCCAGAATCACCAACGTGTACGAACGATTGAACACTTTCATCTTGTACCTCCTTGCTGACCGGGATACTAGTGCAGGCCGGAGCTGGCGTCAAACTTACTCGTACTGAATTATGGGAGTGAACGAGCGGAATAGAGAAGTCTCGCGAAGGCCCTGCGCAACATCGCGGACGGGTTGGGAGGACATGGGATGGCCGAATGGGAAAGCTCAGTGGTAGAATCCAAAAACGAAGCGGACGGGTGTATAGTTGCGTTTCCGACAAGTCCATGTACGGACGTGCGAGTCAAGAATCCATGCTGGTTCACCACTTTGAAAGATAAGGAGCGCTCATGAAAAAGTTATTTTCGATCTTCATTCTTGCAGTCACCACGCTGATCCCGGCGGGCGTATCGCGGGCGCAACTGGCCGCGCCGAATGAAACGGGCGTGACGATGGGACACGTGCATCTAGTTGTTCAGGACTTGGAGGCCGGCAAAAAGTTCTGGCTGGCGATGGGGGGGACGCCCACGAAGCTCGGGGCGAACGAGGTCATCAAGTTTCCCGGTGTCTTGATATTCCTTCGGAAGGGCGAGCCTGCCGGCGGCTCCGTTGGATCGGTGGTGAATCACATTGGGTTCTATGTGCCGAACGTCCCGGAATCCGTGACGAAATGGAAGGCGGCAGGCCTCAAGACGGAACCCGGTCAAAGAGCGGGACAGGCTTATGTGACTACGTCGGACGATCTGGTTCGGATCGAGATACTCGAAAACACTTCGCTCACTGTTCCAATTGTGTTTGACCACATCCATTTTTGGGTGACGGAATCCTCCATACCAGAAATCCAGTCCTGGTATGTCAAAATGTTTGGCGCGGCGCCTCTCAAACGGGGCCAGTTCGCGGCCGACAGCATACCGGGAGTGGCCCTGCTGTTTGCAAAATCGGACCCTGCGACCGTGCCGACCAAAGGTCGAGGTCTGGATCATATTGGATTCGAGATCAAGGATCTCGAGGCGTTTTGCAAGAAGGCGGAAGCCAGCGGAGTGAAGTTCGACATGCCCTACACCAAGCGGCCCGATTTGGGTATTTCGCTGGCATTCCTGACCGATCCCTGGGGAACGTACATCGAGTTGAACGAAGGTCTGAACCACTTGTGAAAACTCTTATGCTCGGTTTAGCTCGATGGCAGCCATAACATCCGCGCTGCTGCCGATTGACAACCGGGTGAGTTGAAAACTACACTCCGCTCGCGGAATTTGGCGTGAGTTTTGGATTTTGCCGCGCATGTTTCGGGCGCGAGGCTCTGTTGTGGCGACGTAGCCGGTTATGGGGGCGGGGCATCCAATCGTCCAGGAGGAAATAACAAATATGGTACGCAAGGCTTCGGCAGTCTGGAACGGGTCACTGAAAGAAGGCAAGGGAACGATTTCAACCGATAGCGGCGTTCTCTCGAAGACGCAATATTCGTTTTCCACGCGCTTTGAGAATGGCGCCGGCACGAACCCCGAAGAGCTGATCGCCGCCGCGCATGCCGGGTGTTTTACGATGGCGCTTTCGGCGCAGCTCGGCAACGCGGGCATCACGCCCGAGAGCCTCGAAACCACGGCCGCGGTGACACTGGAAAAACTCGAAGCCGGCTTTACAATCACAAAAATTCATCTTGACGTCGCCGCGCGCATTCCCGGGGCGGACAAAGCGGCGTTTGAGAAGGCAGCGGAAAATGCGAAAGCGGGCTGCCCTATTTCCCGGCTGCTGAAGGCCGAGATCACCATGACTGCTCGTTTATCGGGTGATCGCGCCGTCAGCGCGTAGGATTTGATCGCGGATGAAAGCACTGCGCAGCCATAATCAAACGTAACTTCAGCGGCTAAACAGGTTGCAGAAAAATATACTTTCGGACCTTCAGGGGTTAAAACCCCTGAAGGAAACGCGGACTTTATGTCGTGCCTGAAGGCACGACCCACAAATCGTGAGACTTTTTCCGCAGCGTGTAAAGCCGTCCTGAATCCAGGCCGCTAACGACGCGGCTGAAACCGCGTCCCACAAAGATTCGACGTTCTCACACAGACTCTGAAGTCTGGCCCTCCAAACCGAGCTGATATTCTTGGCGTTGAAGACGAAATGGCGGGAGCACATGGATTAGGCGGGCCCCCGCTTCATCCTGCGGGTGTGGGACGTTCAGCGTAAAAGTAGAGCCCGCACCCGTTGCCACGGTGATTCACGCCGCCGCTTAATTGCGCTTTCGCTTCCTTGGGGTTCGACCCATTCAGCAAGTCGGGGTGCCCATCAAGAATTGCGGGGCCCTCCTTTCCATTCGAAGCTAAATTGTGAAACTGCTGCGATATTGCATTTCGTGGTTGACGCGGTGCATGGATGTGATATTGCTTTGCCCTGACTTTTCATCAACAGAACAAGGTCACGTCGTCAAATCCGCGTCTCCTCCGAAAGGACACTTGCGATGTTTGAACAGGTTCTCGACCCGGCGGGAAACCTCTGGCTCACGGTCCTGATTGCATTGGTTCCGCTGATTGCTTTGCTCTTCATGCTCGCGGTCCTTCGAATGACGGCATGGCTTGCCACCATCCTTGTGGGATTGATCACGATCCCACTGGGAGTCTTGGTGTGGCACGCGCCCCTCGCCAATTCATTGAAAGCTTATCTCTATGGGGGACTGACTGGGTTCTGGGTGATTAATTGGATCACGTTTTGGGGAATTACGATTTTTAATACGCTCGTGCTCACGGGCAATTTTGATCGATTCAAGAAGTGGATGATCCACCATGCCACCGCCGATATCCGAATACAGACCATTATGATGGCCTGGGCCTTCGGGGCCTTGCTCGAAGGGCTGGTCGGCTTTGGCGTTCCATGGGCCATAGTCGTGCCCATACTGGTAGGGCTGGGGATTGCCGACCTGGATGCCATACGTGTTGCCGCACTGGCGAACAACGCGCCGGTTTCGTATGGCGCGCTGGGAGCTCCCATTCTGGGCTTGGCGGCAGTGACGGGTCTTCCCATGCTGGCGCTATCCGCCTCCATCGGTGACGTTGTTGCTGTCCTCGCTTTGCTGCCGCCGTGGGTGCTGATCTATCTGGTGAGCGGGCCGCAGGGCGTCGCGGAAGCTTGGCCTTTGGCCATCGTGGGCTCGCTTTCCTATATCTTGGGCCAGTGGCCGGTCGCGCATTTCCTGGGGCCGTATCTACCCGACCTCAGCGGGGCGCTGGTTTCATTTTGGGTACTCTTCTTATTCGTGAAGGTATGGCGTCCAAGGACGATCCGCGGATACGGCGGCGCGCCATTGCAATCGGCTCCGGTCGCAGCGTCAAATCATGCGGAATTGACGTCGGCAAGTGAAGCGCTTACAGCCTGGATGCCTTACCTCGTGCTCATTATCGTCGTAGTTGCGTGGACGGGTCCGTGGTCGCACATGCCGTTGATCAGTTGGCTCAAACTGTCTGTTTCAGCCAAGTCTTCGGTGACACACAGCCCCATCTCCTCGACCTTTAACTTTGCCCCGTTTGGCGGCGGCACTTCAACACTGGCCGCCTGGCTGGTGATTTTGGCGATCCTGCGGCCAAGCTGGGAGACGCTGAAGAACGTCTTTTCCCGGACGCTTCAACAGATGTGGGGAGCGCTGCTGGTGGCATTTTTTATTTTCGCCCTGGCATACGTCTTCGTTTATACGGGGATGGCAAACTCGCTGGCGTATGGGCTGTCGAAAATCGGTTTATTTTTCGTGGTCTTGGCGCCCATTCTTGGATGGATTGGCGTCGCCCTCTCCGGCAGCAATACGGCGACGAACGCAATGTTTGGACCGGTTCAGGCAATGACAGGGAGGCTATTGAATCTGCCTGTCCTGATGCTGCCATCGTTTAACTCGGTCGGCGCCGAAGTGGGCAAGCCAATCGCTCCCCAGACAGCCAGCGTCGGCGTTTCAACCAGCAAGCTCGTGCGCAGCGAGGGGCAGGTAATTCGGCACAATATGGGTTGGACGCTTATTATGCTGGCCTACTTGATCCTGATCGGCGTGCTCTTCTATTTCGTGTTCCCGAATCGGATGACACTCTAGTGACTGGTGACCGGTGACTGGTGAAAACCCGAGCTAGAGGAACCGAGGAGAAAATTAAAGCCTGAGCCGACGCGGATGACTCAAAAACGGATTCCCGAACGCAACGCAACCAAGCCACCGTAGGATGGATTTGCACCGGTCACTAGTCAGCGGTCACCAGTCACTAGTGGGTGTGGTGCGGAACAGGTTGGAGCGAAGCTCGGCGGATAATTTCATCTGCGATCTGATCGAGCGGAAGAATTTTCTCGGCCAAGCCAGCGCGCGCGACAAAGCCGGGCATCCCCCAGACGACGCTGGTGGCCTCATCCTGAACAACCACAGGCGCATTTTGCACGCACAGCGCTTCGCAACCTTTCAGCCCATCTTGTCCCATCCCCGTGAGAATAATGCCCAGAGATTTCGCGCCAAAGACTTCGGCGACCGAACGAAATAACACATCCACGGAAGGTCTGCAGAAGTTTTCACGCGGCCCCTGGTTGGTGCGCAAGCGGATGAGGCCCCCTTCTTCCTTCACAAGCATGTGAAAGTCACCCGGCGCTATCCAGATGCATCCGGGCTCGAGCAACACGCCCGGCTGGCATTCGCGGACCGGCAAGGGGCACTTAGCAGTGAGGCGTTTGGCAAGCAGCGCCGTAAAGATTGGCGGCATATGCTGCGCCACGACCACCGGCAGAGAAAATTCCGCGGGCAAAGCAGGCAGGAGTCTGGCGAGTGCATCCGGCCCACCGGTCGAAACGCCAATCGCGATGATCCCGGGACGCGAAGTGTGGGAAGAAATCGGACGCGTTCGGATCTCGGCGTGCCGGCCTTTCTGAACAGGCCTGGAAGCGCCTGCCGTTGGCGTTTGCCCCGGGCCAGAAATGTGGCACAGCGATCGAATTTTGGGAATGAGTTCCCGGGTGATGCCCTCCGATGTGGCGCCCATGTCCGAGTTGCTCGGCTTCGTGACATAGTCGGTCGCGCCTAAGGAAAGCGCGTCGAGCGTGGCTTCCGCCCCTCTTTCGGTGAGGGTGCTGAACATGATGATGGGAACATGAGGGAGAAGTTTGCGGATTTCCGGAATCGTTTCCAGGCCGTTCATCTCCGGCATCTCGATGTCCAACAAAATGACATCGGGACGCAGGGACAAGAGTTTGGCCAAGGCCAATCGGCCATTGCTGGCCGTGCCGACAACTTCCAAGTCAGGATCGTGCGAAAGCCCATCTGAAAGCGCCCTACGAACGACCACAGCATCGTCTACGATCAAGATGCGCTTTCTAGGTGAAGGTCCCAAACCGCACAGCCTTCCTCTACTCCGGAACCCTCTGGAGTGAACGTGGTTGATAACAAACTGAACAGATCTTTTCTGCGCTGTTCCCGAGAATTCAGGCGCCTTTCAAATCGTTCAAGCGGCCCGCTGCCTGACGCCGCCGTTGCCCTGCCCCCCATCAGTCACCTTAAATTGGTCGACCAGCCCGCGCAGTTGCGTGGACATCTGCGCCAGCGCCTGCGCCGCTTTCATCGATTCATGCGCGCTCGATGACGTGCCTTGCGCCGCCTGCGCCACTCCCGTGATGTTCTGCGAGATTTCCGTCGAGCCCTTCGCGGCTTCCGTGACGTTTCGCGACATCTCGTTCGTCGTCGCACTTTGTTCCTCTACCGCCGTCGCGATGGTGCTCGATATGTCGTTCAGCTGGTTGATCACCGCTCCAATCGTGGCAATCGCGTCCACCGCTCCCTTCGTGTCCGTCTGAATCGCCGCAATCCTTTGGCTGATATCCTCTGTCGCCTTAGCTGTCTGCTTCGCCAGTTCCTTCACCTCATTCGCCACCACCGCGAACCCCTTGCCCGCTTCCCCGGCCCGCGCCGCTTCTATCGTCGCGTTCAACGCCAGCAGGTTGGTCTGTTGCGCGATGGAGGTGATCACTTTGATGACCTGGCCGATTTCCGCGCTGGACACGCCCAGCTTGGAAATTGTGGCATTGGTCGTTTCCGCCGTTTTCACCGCCTGGCTGGCCACGCGCGCCGATTCGGTGGCGTTCTTGGCGATATCCTGAATGGTTGTACTCATCTCCTCCGCGCCCGTCGCAACCGTCTGCAGGTTGCGGTTCACCTGATCGGTAGCGGTGGAAACCACATTGGCCTGCGCTGTTGTTTCTTCGGAACTCGACGTGATTTGCTGGCTGACCGCGGAGAATTCCTCGCTGGCATTGGCCACCTGCTGCGCGTTTTCAGAAACGGCTATGATCATTTTCTTGAGGCTCGCCTGCATCATATTCATGGCAGCGGTCAAGTCTCCGAGTTCGTCATTGCTTACCTGTTTCACTTCCTCGCCCGTCAAGTCGCCCCCCGCAATGGCCTCCGCCTGCGTAAGAGCAGAAAACGTAGCGTTCGAAATCTTCCGGCTCAGATAAATTGCAACAAAGCTGCCAATGGCAAGGGCCGCCAGCACAGTTCCCCACATCGTCCAAACCAGAGAACTGTTGGCCAACAGCATCGCCTCTGTATTTGTCTTGAGTCCCTGGTCATTCGTGTCTGCTATCTCTCCCAGTGATTTCTCGATTGCATCGTTAATAGCTGTCGCCTTGTCGGCGAATTGGTCCCCGCCGTTGACGATCGCGTCGCGTTCTCCGGTTGCCGCCACACTCATTGATCCTTCCTGGACCTGACGCAACTTGGGCAGTTGTTCCTTGATTTGTGCAAGCCGATCTCTGTTTCCAGGAATCACCCATTGGAGTGAAAGCGGTGTCAGGCCATCCATGTCTTTATCAACCCCACCCCATGCGCCGTCATACTGCTTCTTAGCGATACCTCTCCTTGTTGTTTGGGTTCCGAGGAGGACTACCTGCCTGCCTTTGTTCTGCGTCATATTTAAATCCCTCTGCAAATCCTTGACCAGTTCTATGGTCGGGACTCGCAGTTGCACCATGAATTCTTGCGTTCGCCTGATTTCGTTCGCCTTGAAATTGGAAACTACAGCACTGAGCAGCATCAATGAGAGGATGGTCCCAAATGCGAGTCCGAGTTTCTTGCCAACGGTAAGTTTCATTTTGTGTCTTCCTTTCATTCCCGGCTTCACAGAGGTGCGATTCGCTTTGTGTTTCTCGTTCGCCTATCACAGATACGATTTCCGGCGAGGGAGTCACAGGCGGCGGGAAGCCCCAACTCGCAGCTCCCAGCGGGCGCGCAATCACCTGATCGGGTCACTTGGCGGCGACGGCTTCGACGCTGGGCGCGGTTTCATGGGCTTTGTCGGTATCCAGCACGTGCAATAAGTGTTTGTCGAGCTTGTGGACGCCGAGGATCACCTCGCGGACCTTGCCCTGAAGGGTTTCGGGGGGACGTTCGAAAGAGTCATCGTCGACTTCCACCACATCGCCGATCTCGTCAACCAGGAGGCTCACCGCGCCATCCGCGGAGCGAATCACGACGTTCATCGGGAGCATGTCGTCCGGGCGGTTCGGCAACTCCAGGCGGCGGCGCAAATCGACGGCCGTGACGATCTGGCCGCGGAGATTCATCAAACCGCTGACCACGTCAGGCGCCAGGGGAATGGGGGTCAATTCCAGATAGCGCATGACCTCCTGGACTTTCTGGAGTTCGACGCCGAACATGAGTTTGTCGAGATAAAACGTACAGAACTGGTGTGGTTGTGCCATGGATTAGTGGGAAACCTCCGCGTGTTCGATTTGCAGGCTGCGATTCTCCAAGGAGAAGCGCTTAATGGCGGGGATGTCCAGAAGTTCGGTAACGCGCTCGTTGATCACGACGGAGTATAGAACTCCGGCACGGGTTGCCGGTGACTTCACATCCGCCCGGTCTTCGACGATGTCCAGAATACGGTCAACGACAATGCCGATGGTCTCCCCTTCGTCATTGCAAACCAGCACTTGTAAGGGGCCTGAATCAGCATCGGCCATGCTTAGAGCCTGGCGGACTCGAACCCGCCTCTCTTCCAGCACGCGAGCAAGGCGGAGCAATGGCAAAATCTTTCCGCGGTATTGAATGACCCACTCATTGCCGGATTTTTCCACTTGAGAGGCCGGGAATTCTTCCAGGCGGGCGAGGATCGCCAGTGGCAGGGCCATCCGGGAGTCGCCGGGGCCGGCAAATAGAAGAAAGCTATGCTTTTCAATTTCTTTTTCGAGCAATTCGTCACCTTTTTCGGCCAGCGCACGGTCGCGGACTCCGGAAAGGATACTGGCGCTCTGCGCCAACCCGACGACATCCAGGATGAGCGAGACCCTGCCATCTCCCATGATGGTGGCGCCGGCAAATACCTTGATCCCCTTCAATTGTTTGCCCAGTGGTTTGACTACAATTTCCTCGGAATCATTGATCTCATCGACGACGAGACCGAATAGGTGGTCGTCCGCCTGGAGCACAACAATGTTGATGGCCTCATTCTTCTCGCACTCGCTTCTTGCATCCGTGGTGAGTCCGAGTTCCTGACTTAGATAGATCACGGGCAACAACTTCCCGCGCATGCGATACACCGGGACGCCATGGACCAGTTCAATGTCCTTGCGAACGCGATCCCCGTCCAACCGCACGAGCTCTTGAATGCTGACCTGGGGAATGGCAAACCGCTTTCCAGCAGCTTGAACGATGACGGCGCGGACAATGGCAAGTGTCAGAGGGATCTTGATCTTGATCGCAGTTCCCTTCCCCGGAGAGCTTTGAAGATCTACGGTCCCATTCACTCTGTCGATGTTGGTCTTGACCACGTCCATCCCCACACCGCGTCCGGAAAGATTGGTCACTTTGTCCGCGGTGGAAAAACCAGGGAGGAAAATAAGGTTCAGCAATTCACGATCGCCCATCTGCGAGGCCTGTTGGGAAGTAATCAGGCCACGCTCGAGAGCTTTGTTCTTCACACGAACCGTGTCGATACCGGCGCCGTCGTCCGTGATTTCAATAACCACCTGGCCGCCTTCATGGCATGCGCGCAGCTTCAGGTGACCTTCAGGCCGTTTTCCTTTCGCCACGCGTTTGTCCGGCATTTCGAATCCGTGATCCACCGAATTGCGCACGATGTGGGTCAATGGGTCCTTGATGGCCTCGAGAAGACTCTTATCAAGTTCCGTCTCCTTTCCTTCCATCTCAATCAACACTTGCTTGCCACAGCCCTTGGCGACATCCCGGACCACGCGCGGGAACTTGTCAAACACGTTGCTGATCGGCTGCATGCGGGTCTTCATGACCTCCCCTTGCAGCTCGCTTGTCAGGAGATTCAATTGTTGCGTGGAGCTGGTGAGGATGGGGTCGCTCTGCCGTCCCGAGAATTGCGTGATCTGATTTCGAGTCAGGACGAGTTCCCCCACGAGATTCATGAGTCTGTCCAGGAGGTGGACGTCCACGCGAATCGTTTCGGCAGCCGAGATATTGGTCCGCGATTCATCCTGGGTGCGCATGGCGGCTTGAAGATCTTCCTGGCTCACCGATCCGACCGAGACAAGGATCTCTCCGATCCGGCGTGCGTCTCCTTCCGACTGCTCTTTCAAAGCGCGTGCGAGGACTTCGGGGTCCACAAGGCCTCGTTCAACCAGCAATCCGCCGACCTTCCCACTGATGGGCCGGTGTTTCTTATCGGTTTTGCCCGTTGCTGCCGGGGGGGCCTCGGATTCCTGCCGAGCTGCGACAATTTCCTCTGGTTTTTCTTGTGTTGGCGACGACTGGCCAAGTTTCGGCGCGACATCGTCTTCTTTCCGGGCGGCGGCTTGATGTTTCTTTGAAGAGTCCGCTGATTTCGTTTCTCGCGACACTTTGGTCTCAGTTTTCTGCCCAGGGTGTTGCAATCGATTTAAGTTCTCGATCAGCTCCGGATAGTCCTTTTTGCCATCCTGCCCGGAGGCTTGAATTTCTGACAGGATGGTCCGAATGGCGTCCACCATGGACAACAAACCACTGGTGAGTTCCGCCGTCAGTGAAATCTTGCCGTCTCGAAGGAGGGAAAGAAGGCTCTCCCCCGCGTGAGCAACTTTCTCGAGCTTGGCGAAACCCAGGAACCCGCAACTGCCCTTTATCGTGTGGATGGTTCGAAAGATGCTGGATAGAAGGTCTTCAGAAGACGGATCCAACTCCAATTTCACAAGTTCGCTGTCGAGCCGATCCAGATTCTCGTTACTTTCGATGAGAAATTCATTAATTAGATCGTCCATTTTGTCACCCCGTTCGCCGCGATCGAGCCCTGGAGAATGGTGGTGCACATGGCAGGCCGGCGGTCCCGCGAAGCGATATCATTTTTGTTCAGAGACACTCCGCGTAGACACCTTCTCGCTCAGGACACACGCAGTTAATCGTCAAATGTGGGCTTTCGCTTTAGTGAAGGCGTCGATCCATGGACGCGTGGTCCATTCAGGTACAGTCAAACCACAGCCCTGTGGAATGGAGCTCACTTTCAAATTCGGACATACCACAACACCCTCATTTGAACTGTTTGCGGCATAGTGAAATAGTGCGCTTTATCGTCGGCGTTCTTACCAATACCGGTGGACAGCGCATCTTGGTGGAGCGAATCGTGCAAAGTCACCGGCAAAGGCGGGCACGGGGACGCCGATGCGGCTTTCACAAAACCAGCGAAGGGCGGCACCACACCGGACTTGTCTCCCATCGACCCGATTCAGTTCTGGCATTTTTATCGGCAGATCAAGGGCAGGGCTTGAGCACTCTGGCGGTTCGGTGTGACGTGACTTGTGACCACTGCTGGATATCCCCCAGCTCGTGCGATCTTCTCCCATTTTCCTTCGCGCTCAATTCGTAGACCCGCCCGGGCTCACCAGCCGGACTAATCGTTTCGCTTCAATGTGACGATGACTTGGGTGAGACACAATCTTGCCTTCGTGAAATAAGAACTAACCAATTCCAAGTTGTGACTCACTGCGAGGTCGTAATGCGAAAGATTTCCTTGATGGCGGCTATATTTCTGGCCACTTCCAGCGTGGGCGCACAGGAATTCGTCAGAAGCCAGCCAGCACGAAGAGTTTCCAACGCGTTTGGGGCGATAGCTGGCGGATTGGTGACCGAAACCGGCGCGGCCGCTCGAGACTTGGTGACGTGGCACGATCCGAAGTGGACATTCCTTACGATCGCACAGATTGGCGCGGCAACTGCGGACGCCGAGACAAGCCTCCACAATTTTCATCGCTCTCCGACATGTGTGGAAAAAGGTATCGCGAGGTTAGTCGTCGGCCGTCGTCCTGATGCGCACAAATATATCGTCGCGGGACTCATTGAAATCAGTGTTGAAGCGGTGACGGCTCATTATCTTCGCAATCATGGGCCCATACGAAAATGGTATTGGCGATACCTTTGGGCAGTGCCTCAGACCTTTTCTCTTTACGAACACACACGCGCCGATTTTCACAACGCCGGCCTCCAGTTGAGGTGTGACAGCGCAGGTTTGAATTGCTTCTGATGCCGCCATGCGCATGCCAACGATTCTTTGGACTACTGGATCGCCGGCGCAACGTAAGGGAGCGTCCGCGCAAAAAACCACATGAAAAACAGGACCAACACGGAGTTAACAAGGAAGTAGACGAGGCCGTAGCCGATCAAGTCCCGCGCTCGCACCTTCAGCAGTCCTAACAGAGGAAGCATCCAAAAGGGGTTGATCAGGTTCGGCAAGGCTTCGGAGGTGTTGTAAATCTGCACCACCCAGCCGAGGTTCACATGAAGATCCTTGGCTGCCTGCAAAACGTAGGGCGCTTCAATAATCCATTTGCTGCCTCCCGAAGGGACGAACATTCCAAGAATCGCGGAATAAATGGAAACCAGGATTGGGTACGTGTTGGTGGAAGAGAAGCTCACAAAAAAGTGGGCCAGGTCCCGGGAGATCGGCGACAGCGTTATTATGCCGAATATTCCTCCGTAAAACGGAAATTGGATCAAAACTCCGGCGGTGGCAGGAACGGCATTGTTTACCGCGCGAACGAACGACCGGGGTCTCCAGTGGAGCAGCAATCCCAACATCAAGAACAGGAGATTGTATGTGTTCAGATCCAGAGCGGCGAGAGGACCTCGTGCCGCGAGGACTTGCACGAGATACGCCATGCCGAGCGCGCCGACCACGACGGAAAGTACTGGCGCATATTCGAGCCACTCCGCGGGAGCGCGGCGCTCTTCCAGTTTTTGCAGTTCGAGCCCTTCGGTTACGCCGAAGGATTCAGCAGTCTTCGTCGAGCTTGCCGGCGCGGACAGATATGCCACGACAACGCCAGCGAGCATAAGGATGCCCGCCGTTGCCAGGCTCTGCCAGGTATAGATGGTTTCCCGAAGAGGAATCACCCCACTGATCTTGAGCAGCGCGGTGGGAATCGCCGCTGGCGTCGCCATGACGAGCGCAGCCGACGACGACAGGCCAAGCGCCCACACGCTGCCTGTGCCCAGGTAAGCGGCCGCGCCAATCGCGCGATAGTCGATTCCGCGCACGTTCCTCACGACTTCCCGCACCAGGACTCCGCTGAAAATCAGACTGAGCCCCCAACTGAGCATCGCCGTCGCCATCGAGAAAAAGGCGACGAAGGCTACTGCCGCGCGAGGAGTGCGCGGAATGCTCGCAAGCCAGCGAATCAACCGGTGAACCGGCGGAGATGTGGCAACCACATAGCCGCCGATGATGATGATCGCCATCTGCATGGTGAACGGAATGAGGCTCCAAAAACCGTCCCCGAAATACTTGATGAGGTCCCGGATCGCGATGCCCATAAGAGATCCGGCCACGAAAACCACAATAAGACCGGACAACGCGAAGACGAAGGCGTCCGGAAACCATCGTTGCGACCAATCGGCGAGTGCCATGCCGAGTCGCGCAAATCCAGCCGCGGAATCGCCACCACTTTCACGCACCTCGTTGCCCCCTGGGCCCGGCACCATCTGTTCTCCCAATGTTAAGCGGCTTACTCAGGTACAAAAGACCCACACACCCGGTTTGCGGCGCAGATTATATGACATCCCGTACGTTTAAGGGCGATCCGCGTGCGAATGAAGGCAGGACTGTAGTTGGATCGATTTCAAGTCGTCAGTGCTGCCGCGAGTTTGCTGACATCAGAGAGATTTTCGAGTGATTTCACGGAGTCAATGATTACCTGAGTTTTTGCAGCAGGCCATTTCGCAAATTCCGCGCAACCCCTGAACTTGCCGGCCACTTCATCGTAGCTCATCGGATTTGAGGGACTGCCCTTCGCAAATTCAGCGCGGCCTGAAAGAACCTTGCCGCTCTTCAGATGAATTTTGAGAATGCTGGTCATTTTGTCGAGCCCGGCGTTTTCGGCCTCCGGGTCGATGTAGAAGTTCACACGTTTGATCATTTCTTGCACGTCGGCGCGTTGAACGGAGGCGTCTTGAAATTCAATGAGGCCCGCTTTGCGATCCAACAGCAGGATGCTCAGACAATATTCCATGCTGAACTTGCCCTGGAGTCCCGTGGTCGGACGATGATGCAGGAGCGACGTCAGCATCGCGTGGTTCGCCCCCAGGTCCACCTTCTCCACATCCGCGGGTTTGATGTCGTTCTCGTGGATCAGGCGCAGCATTTCTCCCATGGCCGGATGCGATAACGATCCGGAGGGATGCGGTTTAATTGAAACGCCGGGCGATGCGAGGGCCCAGGGTTTGCTGAGGCGGCCCACAATTGCGTCGGGGTCGAAACCGCCGCCTTCGGCCTGAAAGAAACCGAGCGGCGCCTCCAGAATGTTGTCCGAGGCTGTCCAACCGAGCGCCGCGAGGTCGACGGCCAGAGTCCCATTTTCGGCGGCATGTCCCGCCTGGAAAGGCTTCGTCATGGAGCCGAAATTATTTCGGAAGCCGCCGCCTTCGGTTGCGACAACACCGAGCGCATATTGCGTTTGCATCACATTCAAGCCTCGCAACTTGGCGCAGGCCGCGGCGCTGCCGAACGATCCGCACGTGCCGGTGGTATGAAAACCTTCGTCGTAATGGCGTGGCGAGATGGCTTCGGCAATCTTGCATTCCACTTCCACACCCACGTGATACGCGACCATGAGATCTTTCCCAGTGCGCCGCCCCAGCTCACACAGCGCCAATGCTGGCGGAAGGACTCCCACCGTGGGATGCGTAAGCAAGCCGTAAATGCGGTCCTTCGCCGCGGCAAGCTGCGTGTCGTCAAAATCATCGGCGTGGATGGAAACTCCATTGGCGAATGCGGCGAAGCGCGTATGGGCCTTCATTCCTGTGCCAATCACGCTGGCCTTCACATCGCCCAGTCCGAGCGACTGCACGTATTGACGCACCAGCGGCCCCATGACGGAGGCCGAGCCAGCTAGCGCCAAACCAAAGCCATCCAAGATGGACTTCTTGCCTAAATCGAGCACGTCCGCGGGAATGTCCGCGTACTTCGTGTTGACGATGAATTCGGCGACATATTTGGTAAGCCCTGGCGCTTTCGGAAATTCCACAGCAGGGCCCGGCGAGGCGTACACGCGGCCACGTCCCAACGCCAACGCAGACATGACCAGAGAATTCTTGAATAGGTCGCGGCGGTTCATATTCGATTACCTCCAGGATTTAAGGATTGCCGGCCATCAATTCTTTACCGCGTTTGCAGACGGTGCGGCGGGTTTTCCAGAAAAGATGTAAAGAACATTTTCCGTTCCGCCATCGCCATCCACTCACGCTAAATAGGAATTTCGCGCCATCCTCGCACGCCGTGATTCTGACTTTTGTTCACAGTCGAAGGCAAGTGATATCTTCTCTCGATGGTGACTCAGTTTGAAAAGAGACGTGCCCTCTCCGTCCCGAAGAACACGGGACGGAGAGGCCTCTACAGAACCCTCCTCATTAGCAGCAGTTGTAGAGGCCGCCCGTTT
>WNFE01001302.1_pt1 | contig 18011 bp, 14 predicted proteins | sample 5400451 | NCBI WGS metagenome assembly WNFE01 (sample SAMN13153344, study PRJNA577476) | soil metagenome | isolation source: 200 cm saprolite under Douglas fir tree site 2 hole 2 | place: USA:California | collected 2015-04-18
CGGGCATTACTGCCGCCACTCCTGATCCGCCCGGCGGTGTCATTGTTCGCGACTCACAGGGTAATCCCACTGGGGCGCTGAAAGACGCTGCCATGGACTATGTCTACAAGATCGCCCCGCCGCTCTCTCACGACCAGCGTGTGCAGGCGGTGAAGCGCGCCCTGGCGCACGCGGCCTCGCTCGGCGTCACCAGCGTGCAGCACATGAATCCGGAATATGCGGACATCGCCGTTTACGCGGAGTTGCTGCAGCGCGGGGAGCTGACCGCTCGCATCTATGCCGCCCCTCTCATCCCCAGTGTCGACGATCAGGTGAAGATTGGCGTCCGGCATGCGTTCGGTGGCCCGTATCTCCGCATCGGCGCTCTGAAGGCTTACGCCGATGGTTCGCTGGGCTCGTCCACGGCATATTTCTTCGAGCCTTTTTCCAATCAGCCCAATAATCGCGGGTTGCTCTCTGACGAAATGCATCCGGTTTCACTGATGCAGGATCGCATGATGAGGGCCGACGCCGCGGGCCTGCAGATTTGCACCCACGCCATCGGCGACCAGGGCATTTCGACCATTCTCGATATCTACAGCGAAATCGTGAAAGCCCACGGCGAGAGCGATCGCCGCTTCCGCATCGAGCATGCTCAACACATGGCGGCCAAGGATTTCGAGCGCTTTGCGCAGTTGCACGTCATCGCCTCCGTCCAGCCCTACCACGCCATTGACGATGGGCGCTGGGCTGAGGAACGCATCGGCCACGACCGCTCCAGCCGGACGTATGCCTTTCGCACCTTCCTGGATCATGGCATCCGGCTTGCATTGGGTACGGATTGGAACGTTGCTCCGCTCGACCCCATGCTGACGGTCTACGCCGCGGTTACGCGCGCGACTCTGGATGGGAAAAATCCCAATGGCTGGTTTCCCGAGCAGAAACTCACGCTGCCGGAAACCATCGAGGCCTACACTCTGGGTTCCGCCTACGCCGAATTCCAGGAGAACGAGAAAGGCTCGATCACGGCGGGCAAGCTGGCAGACATGGTTCTTCTCACTGACGACATCTTCTCGATTGATCCCGCAAGAATCCGCGATGTCAAAGTCAGGACAACGATCGTAGGCGGGAAGATCGTCTGGGATGCCAGCGACAAACAAGTGCATTGAATTTGTTTTTCGTGGCCTGGCTTGAGTTGTCAGTTTCGAGCTGGGCGTGAATGCGTTGCTGGTCAGCCTTTTGCCGCTGCCCGATAGCGGGGATGTTGCTGACGGGTCAAGGCATCCGCCATTTTTCTCGCAGTTCAGCGGCCTCCGCTTCGGTCCAAATCCCTTGCTGGTTAGGCTTTTTGCACAGGTCAGGATGTACTAACGGCCATCTTGACTCTGTACCGATTCGGGCGTACCTTCCATTAAGTTTTTCTAACAATCGACACGGTTCGTGGAAAGCCGTGTCCCTAGCCACTTCTAGACCATTCGGCTGAACGCAGCGCCATCGAATCCTGTTCGGTGGGGTCGAACCGGTCGCAAGTCGCGCCTCTCCCAGCAATACAAAACCTGGCTAACGCCGGAGTGTGTCCAACACGCGCATTGGAGGTGCAGGGTGGAACACAGAAAGGTTCTAGCGGTTGTGGGGCTCGCTTTGACTGTGATTTTGAACACCAGAACTGTTGAGGCGCAGCGTGATCCTGGGCCCCGAACGGGTGCTGCAGGAGCGGGTGACTTTTTGCCCAAGTTGAGCGACAGCGAAAAAGCTTTCTTCAACGCAGCGATTGTTGACTTCATGGAAGTGGATTCCGTGTCGGGGTCGATTCCCGGCGAAGAGGGCAGCGGCCTGGGGCCGACCTTCAACGGCAATGGCTGCGCACAGTGTCACGCGCAGCCGGCGGTGGGTGGCAGCAGCCCGGGAATGAGCAGTCCGCAGAATCCGGTTCCGAACCCGCAGGTGGCGCTCGCCACCCTGGACGGTGCTACCAATATTGTGCCTTCGTTCATCACCGCCAACGGCCCGGTGCGGGAGGCGCGCTTTGTTCGCAATCCAGATGGCTCGCCGGATGGCGGAGTGCATGGCCTATACACGATCACGGGTCGAAGTGACGCGGACGGGTGTACTCTCGCCCAGCCGCCCTTCGCCCAGCAACTTGCCAATCACAACGTGATTTTCCGCATTCCGACTCCGACCTTCGGGCTCGGTCTGGTCGAGGCCACGCCGGACTCGACTCTGCAGGCGAACCTGGCTGCGAATCGGGGGATGAAGTCGCAGCTTGGCATCAACGGTAGTTTCAACATGAGTGGCAACGACGGCACTATCACCCGCTTTGGCTGGCAGGCGCAGAACAAATCGCTGATGGTCTTTGCCGGGGAAGCCTATAACGTGGAGCAGGGAGTATCCAACGAAGCCTTTGCCAATGAACGCTCCGCAGCTATGGGGTGCGTTTACAACGGCTCGCCCGAAGATGCCACCAAGATGGTCACTGACACCGGCAATCCTATGGGTACGGAGGCGCAGCTGTCGTCCGACCTGGTGAACTTCGCCGCTTTCATGCGGCTCCTGGGGCCGCCTATACCGGCTACGATGTCAACGTCGGCGGCGAACGGTGCCAGCCTGTTCAACAGCGTGGGCTGCGCTCTCTGCCACACCGCCACCCTGACCACGGGATTGTCGAAGTCGGCAGCCATGTCCAATGTCACGTATCACCCTTATTCCGACTTCGCCCTCCACCACATGGGAGCGCGTCTCTCGGACGGCATCAATCAGGGCGCGGCGGGTCCGGACCAGTTCCGCACGGCTCCACTTTGGGGCATTGGACAGCGCCTGTTCTTCCTGCACGATGGACGAACCCCGGACTTGCTGCAGGCGATCCAGGCCCACGCCGACTGTGCAAACTCAAACACCCGCTCCTTCCGGTCCTCAGCCAGCCAAAGCTGTGGCTCGGAAGCCAACGATGTGATCCGCAGATTCAACTCGCTCAGCCGATCGCAGATGCAGGACGTGCTGAATTTCCTGCGTTCGCTATAACGTGTCCGCTCGTTCAACCCCGGATCGCGGAGAGCTTCTATGAAGCTCTCCGCGATCCTCTCCGTTTCTCGTAATATGCCGATCGCTGCCTCCTGGGCGGTGGTACTTTTTCTCGCCTCGCTTCCGGCGCAAGGTGCTCCCGCTGCAGCCTGTGAGCCCGCTCCTGCGGTCCGCGCCGAGCTTGAAAAGGCTAGCGTGGCGTCCAGTGGTCGGGACTTCGATAAGAACGTTGCTCCGTTTCTCGCGCTTCGCCAGCGTCACCCGAATGATCTGGTGGTGCATGAACGCTATCAGGATGCGGTCCAGCGATACGGCATCGAAGGCCACTTGAGAAAGCTGACCGAGGAATATCAAGTGCTTTCCATGCAGCACCCGGACGAGGTGATGTACAGCTATCTGTACGCACGCAGTCTGATTGGCCGCAATACCGGTTCCGCGATCACGCAAATGATGGAGATCGTGGCTGACCACCCGGAGTTTGCGCCAGCTCACGGGTCCCTGGCTGAAATTTATTTTTCCGCCGCCTTTCATGACCAGGAAAGAGAGCAAGCGGAGATCGCGCATTTTCTCGCGCTTTGTCGCGGATCTGAGTTGCAGCTCCGTCCGGCGGCGCTGCCCGACCTGAGTCCTCTGGTCGATCAGGCGGAGCGCCTGCTGGCTGAGAATGCCGATCCGGACCGTATCGTCGCCATGGCGCAGGAAGGCATTCGGGATGACGAATGGCGGCTGCAACGGATCCGTCCCTTCGATTGGTACAGCGTCGACTACAAGCGCCAGAGCCAGCGTGAACTGCAAACAAAATACTGGAGATTCTGGAGCATCCAGGTTCGCTGCGAACGCCGTGCAGGGCGGCCGGAGAAGGCCTCTGCGTTGCTCGCGCTGATGGACCAGCGGGCGACGTTGCTGCAGAATGACTCCGGTCCGGCCTACTGGGACGCTTTAGCCATACTCGTCCGTTTGTATGAGGAAGGGGGCCAGAAGCAGTCAGCCACCGAGAAGCTTGATTCCATGCAACAGTTTCTCGCCAGACATCCCGACCCACAACGCACGTCCGAGCTGCAAGATCTGCAAAAGCTGATTCAGGGACAGAGCAAGTAGTGTCATCCTGAAAATAGCTTTGTCATCCTGATTCCGCTCAGGATGACATAGAACCTGAAATGAGGCGTGGAATCAGCGCAGTTGGCTTTCGGTCCGGAGCAAATCGTCCATCGTTTCCCTGCGCCGGATGAGCTTGGCCGACCTGCCATCCACCAGCACTTCCGCAGGTCGTAGCCGGGTGTTGTAGTTGGAAGTGAGCACCATGCCGTAGGCGCCAGCATCCAGGATGGCAAGCAAATCGCCTTCGTCGGTTACAGGCAGTTCGCGGCCGCGGGCGAAAAAATCCCCGGTCTCACAGATCGGTCCGACGATGTCCACAGTTTCGGGTGGAGCAGATTTGGCATCCAGCCGAACCGGAATGATTTCGTGGTATGCGGCATAAAGTGACGGCCGAACCAGATCATTCATAGCCGCATCCACTACCAGAAACTTCTTTGGACCGTTGGTCTTCCGATACAGCACCCGGGTGAGCAGCGCGCCCGCTGGCCCAACAATGGCGCGGCCCGGCTCGAGCAGCAGATGAACCTTTAAGCCGCGCAGCGGGCGCAACAGCGCCGCAGCATAGTCGGCAACCTGCTCGCCGAACCCGACTTCTTCTTGATCCTCGTACGCGATGCCGAGCCCGCCGCCGGCGTCCACGTATTGGATACGATGACCGTCTCCGTGCAGCACGCGGACCAGGTCCGCCACTCGCTCCATGGCTAGTGCGAAGGGTTGCACGTCGGTGATCTGGGAGCCGATGTGAACGCTTACCCCTTCAACCCGGAGATATTTTGTCCCCGAAGCCCGGGCATAGAGCTTTCGCGCCTCGCCGATCGGAATCCCGAATTTATGTTGATGGAGGCCGGTGGAGATATAAGGATGGGTGTTGGCCGGCACGTCGGGATTTACGCGTAGTGCGATTCGTGCTCGCTCGCGCGTCCGCGCCGCGCACTCCGCCAGCCTCCACAATTCAGCTTCGCTTTCCACATTGAACAGCAGGACTCCGGCCTGGAGTGCCGCCTGCATTTCCTCTGCGGTTTTACCGACCCCGGAGAACACGACCTTTTTCCCGGCCCGCCGATCCACGCGCAAAACCCGCTCGAGCTCTCCGCCTGAGACCACATCGAAGCCACATCCGATTCCCGCCAGCATGCGAAGAATCCCCAAACTGGAGTTCGCCTTGACCGAGTAGCAGACGGTGTGTGGGACTTTGCGGAAGGCGTGCTGGAAAGTGCGCATGCGCTCGCGGATGGTCGATGCGGAATAAACGTAGAGCGGCGTGCCAAACCGTTCCGCCAGGCGTTCCAGGGAAATATCGTCGCACTCGAGCGTGGACCCCACAGACCGTCGGCGCAGAAGGCCCTTGCGGATTTCGCGATAGGAAAAGGCCGGCGGGCGGCCCGGGCTCCGGTCTACGGTCGGTTTCACTTGCGCTTGGGTTCGCCTTTCACCTTGATGGCCACCACGGTTTCATCATCGAAGGCTTCCTCGCCGGCAGCATGTTCGGTCACAGCCTTGAACAGGGACGTGACCACGCAATCGGCCGAAATCTCAGCGCATCCTGCGATCACCTGTTCCACGCGGCCGCGTCCGAACATGTCGCCGGCCCTGTTGCGAGCATCGAGAATGCCGTCACTGAAGAACACGAACATGTCCCCCGGCTTGGCTTTGAAGGTGAACTCGTCGTACTCAGCGTCGTCGAACAGGCCCAGGGGCAGGCCGGTGGCTTCAATGACTTCAATCTTGCCATCGTGGACGTAGAGGGGGCGGGGCAGCCCGGAATTGGCGACTTGGAGAGAACGATGTTTATCGTCCCACACCGCATAGATCAGCGAAACGAACTGGCCTTCGATGCGCCGTTCTCCCAGGGAAAAATTGACCGCCCGCAGCATCTCGGCAGGCCCCGGCTCGATGGGAGCGTGGGACCGCAGAATGCCGCTGACCAGCGCCGCATAGATCGCAGCCGGCGCGCCTTTGCCGCTGACGTCTCCAATCACCATTCCCAGGCGCGATTGCGAGTAGTCGACGAAATCGTACAAGTCGCCCCCGATGGCGCGTGCCGGCTTGAACTTGGCCGCGACGTCGAGATTCCCCAGCTTGGGCAGAGCGTGCGGGAGCAGACGGAATTGCAATTCGCGCGCCAGCGATAGATCGCGTTCCAGGCGCTTCTCCTGGCGGGCAATCTCTTCATAAAGTCGCGCGTTTTCGATGGCGATCGCTACCTGCGCAGCCAAAGTAATCACCGTGCGTTTGTGGTCTTCGGTGAAAAATCCACGCCGCGTGTGTTCCAGATCCAGCACGCCGATCACTTTATCTTTATAGATCAGGGGCACAGCCAGCTCCGACCGCGTTTCCGGATTCAGCAAGATGTATCGCGGATCCTTGCTGACGTCAGGCACCAGCACGGCTTCGCGATGCTGCACGGCGTAGCCTACTACCCCTTTTCCCAGGGAAATGTCGTGTTTGAGCTGAATGTTTTCCTGAAAGCGCAGGGAAAACCGGTGCTGCAATTTTTCTCCCGCGGCGTCCAGCAGGAGGATGCTGAACATCTGATAGTCGATGAGGCGGCTCAACAGTTCCGCAATGCGCTTGAGCAGTTCGTCCACATTCAGGATGGAGGTGAGTTCGCGCGCGATCTCATTCAGCAGGACCAGTGTGCGGGCCTGGCGGGTGGTACGTGTATAGAGGCGGGCGTTCTCGATTCCCACCGCCATGCGCGAGCCGATCAGGGTCAACAGCCGCTTGTGTTCCTCAGTGAAGTGGCCGGCTTCCTGCGCCTCGAGATTCAACACTCCGATGACCCGGTTCTTCACGATCAGCGGAACGGCCAGCTCCGAGCGCACGTCGGCCACAGCGGGAATGTACTCCGGATGCTTGGAGACGTCATCCACCAAGATGGCTTCGCGCCGCTGTGCCGCCAGCCCGGTTACGCCTTCGCCGACTTTGATCTTGATCCGCTCGGCGACTTCACGCGTGTATCCGACCTGGAAACGCATGCGAAGGTCCTGCGTCTTCTCGTTGAGCAGGAGAATGGCGAAGATTTCGTAGTCGATGACTTTGCGCACCAGTTCGGCCACCCGCCGCAGCGTAGTGTCCAGGTCGAGGGTAGTGTTGACGACGTCCGCCACCTCAAGCAGTAGGGGCTCGACTTTCAACTGCAGGTCGGATTGAGTGTCAGCGATTTCCACGGACCTTCATGATAACAGCCGGTCCGGTGGGAGTAGGAATCAGTCGTACTTCGTAGACCAGCTTATTGATCGCCAGAGCCGGCAGCAGCGAGGGGCTGGTGGCTGAGTTACTCTCTCGGCACCACGCAAATGTCCGGAAGATTTCGATACTTCTCCGCGTAGTCGAGGCCATAGCCCACCACGAACTCATCCGGAATGCTGAAGCCCACGTAGTCCGCCTGGATCGGCTGCTTCCTGCGCGAGGGTTTGTCCAGCAGCGCCGCGATGCGGAACGATTGCGGCCGCCGCGCCATGAGCAGCTTTTTCAGATACGTCAGTGTCAGTCCAGTATCCAGAATGTCTTCCACCAGGATCACGTTCTTGCCAATCATGGACTGGTCCATGTCCTTGGTCATTCGCACCTCGCCGGTGGAATCCCATCCGGATTTCAGTTCCTGTGCCGGGCTGGGCCGGTTGCCATAACTGGAAACTCCAATAAAATCGAAGGTAGCGTCGATCTTGAGCTGGCGCGACAAGTCGCTAAGAAAAATGGCCGCGCCCTTCAGCACGCCCAGAAGAATCACGGATTGACCGGCGTAATCCCGGTTGATGTCGGCGCCCATCTCAGCCACACGTTGGGCGATCTGATCGCGTGTAATCAGGACCTTCAGCTCAGCCATGGCGATCCATATTAAACTACAGGGGTTGGCATTTGGCACTTGGCATTTAGCCAAAACCTGTGGCCTGCCGGTACTGGCCAAGTGCCAATTGCCAAGTGCTGCGTTATAGGACCCCACAACTATGAACCTCGCTGGAATCAAACTTACGTGGCTTGGTCATGCGACCTTTCGCATCGAAACTCCGGGGGGCAAGACGGTTCTGGTCGACCCCTGGGTGATGGGCAATCCTATGTGCCCGCAAAAAGACAAAGACGTGAAGCAGGTTGATGTCATGCTTTGCACCCACGGGCATTTTGACCATATCGGCGATGCGGTTGAAATCGCGAAGAAACACAACCCGATGGTGGTTGCGATTCCCGAACTCGCCCACTGGCTGGGAAAGAAGGGCGTGAAGCAGGTTTCGAGCATGAACAAGGGAGGCACGCAGCAGGTCGCTGACATCAAGGTCACGATGGTGCACGCCGATCACTCCTGCGGTATCACCGATGGCGACCAACTGGTTTATGGCGGCGAAGCCTGTGGTTACGTGATTGAGTTTTCCAACAGCGTGAAGATCTATCACGCGGGCGATACCAACGTATTTGGCGATATGGCAATCATTCATGACCTGTACGCGCCCGACATTGCCATGCTTCCGATTGGCGACCACTACACCATGTCGCCGCGCGAGGCCGCCTATGCCTGCAACCTGCTTAAGGCGAAGACGGTTGTTCCGATGCACTTCGGAACCTTCCCGATACTCACAGGAAGGCCGGGCGATTTGCAGAAGCTGGTGCCGGGCGTGGAGATCTTAGAGATGAAGCCGGGAGTGACGATTTCATAGTCATCCGCGAAGGAGCAGACTTGCCAAAGCAGAAAGACATCAACGCAGCCTGGCGCATGGGCGGAATCACCGTCCCGGCCGTCGAAGATTACATCTACTCTTTGCTTCCTCCCCGCGACGAAGTCTTGGCCGGGATCGAGGCCGAGGCTGCCCAGCGCAACATACCGATTGTCGGTCCCGCCGTGGGTCGCATCCTGTACCAGCTGGCACTGATGATCGGGGCGAAGACTGTTTTCGAACTGGGCTCGGCGATCGGTTATTCCACCATCTGGTGGGCACGCGCCGTGGGCGACGGCGGCCGTGTGATCTATACCGATGGCGACCGCAAGAAAGCTGACGAAGCCCGCGGCTACTTCGACCGGGCCGGAGTCAGTGGACGAATCACGCTCAAGACCGGCGACGCTCTCGAGTTGCTCTCCGAAGAGAAGCAGCAGTTCGACATCATCTTCAACGATGTCGATAAGGAAGACTACCCGCGAGTGTTCAAGCTGGTGTCGCCGCGCCTACGCAAGGGCGGCCTCTTTGTTACCGATAATGTTCTCTGGAGCGGAAAGGTCGCGCAGAAAAATCCGTCCGAGGCTTCGACCAAAGCGATTCTGGAAATCAACCGCCTGCTGTACAGCTCACCAGACTTCTTTACGACGATCCTGCCCATCCGGGACGGGGTTGCTGTCGCGATAAAAAAGTAAAGCAACTGAGAACTGCGAACTATCAACTGAAAACCGGGTTTTGTCGTTCAACTCTTTTTCGAGGGGAGACAGAAGAATAGCTAGATCGACTTCACCGGAATCGCAGTCACATCGTCCACCAAGCCAACTTCCTTCTGCAAAAATGGCTCCGCGTAAGTAACCCCGCCTAACATGCCATAGAAACGCGCCATAGCTTCAACGCGCGAGCGAATCTCCTCCCGGGCAGGGAAGATGCCTTTGCCGGCCTCCTGATCACTGAACTGGGATTTGTAAGCCATCAGCGCCTCAAACCGCTGTTCAAACTGTTCGGAAATGTCGACCACAAATGTCGGCCGAACATCGTAATAGAGGGTTGCGTAAATAATTTTGAACGGACGGTGAGGGCCAGACTCCGTAGCGCCGGCGTCCCTTCGACTCCGCTCGGGGCTGGCCCGCCGGCTGTTCTGAGGGCGTCCCGCCCTCAGCGGGACTGACGCATCGTCTTCAGGGTCCAAACCAAAATCCGCGGGCGAGGGCGCCCGCGCCACACTGGCGCGAACATCCAGCTTGGCCAGTCCTGCCAGGAAGCATGCTTCATATCCGAGAATGGACGCCGTGTAGTGGTCTGGGTGCCGACCCTTCCAGTAGGGAAGTATGACGACTCGTGGACGTTGCTCGCGAATCACTCGCGCGACCTTCAGGCGATTGTCCCAAGTGTTCTCTACCCGTCCGTCCGGAATGTCGAGCGCGTCTCGCCAGGCAGCGCACAGGATCTTCGCGGCCTCAGCGGCTTCGCGGGCGCGATCTTCGGCGTTGCCGCGCGTTCCCATCTCGCCCCGGGTGAGATCGAGGATTCCGGTGCGGTACCCGCGCTGCGCCATTTTGAGCAGGGTCCCGCCGCAAGTTTGCTCCACGTCATCACGGTGAGCGGCAAGGGCGAGAATGTCGAGCGGAGCGGCGGACATATCAGTCGAGATTGCCTTGCTCCAGAACTACGTTCTCGCGCACGATCAGGCGATGCGCCCCCATTTCTTTCAAGGTGGGCAACACACGGCTCACATGTTCGTCGGTATCAACGAAGATGATGATGACGGGCAGCTTGCCGCCAGCGTCCACAAGATGACTGGTCTTGACCTGCTGACGGCCGAGAAATCCGGCTACCGCATGCAGCGCGGTGGCGGCATACACATTCTCCTCGTGCAGGTAATTGAGAATCTCCATGTGCAGGGGACGGTGATGCCACTGGTCGGCTTCGTTGAGGTAGATGGTGACTTGGACTGCCATCCCGTTTGGCATTCTACAGCACTCTCGCCAGAGCCATCCCCGCTAACCCTCCGCCCAGGCACAGTAGGTTGTTACTCACGAAGTTTGTGAGCATCAGCAGCCATTGTCCTTGCTCGAAGTAAGCCATGGTCTCGTATGCGTAGCTGGAGAAGGTTGTGAGCGAACCGCAGAAGCCGACCACGACCAGCAAGCGCCAGCGCGGATCGGCCAGCACTCGCTCCGAGGTCCAGACCACGAAGAAGCCTACGATCAGGCTTCCGACAACATTGATGAACAGCGTTCCGTAGGGAAACACCGGCCCGAGCACTCGCGCCGCGTAACGGCTGATGAAGTAACGGGCATTGGCGCCGACGATCGCGCCCAGAGATATGACGAGGACATCCAGCATGGAGTTCTCCTGACAAGTTGGTAGGAGTTATCAGCCTGGAAGGCAGGCGGTTGTGGCGAACCCCATCGCCGTCACTAGTTTTTACCACACGAACCGTTATTTTTTCCGTTCCACCAAAAACCTGGCCAGATCCTGGAGTGTCTCCGCCCGCGTTCCAAACCCCTCAAGCGAGCTGAAGGCTGACTCTACCAGCACGCTCGCCTTCTTCAGCGACTCATCGACTCCGAACAACGCCGGATACGTTGCCTTCTCCGCCGCCGTATCTTTCCCAGCCGTCTTGCCCAGCTGCTCGGAGGTCTGGGTCACGTCGAGAACGTCGTCCACAATCTGAAACGCCAAGCCGATGGATCGCCCAAAGGATCGCAGCTTTCCGACCGCCTTGTCATCCGCTCCGGCGTAAAGTCCACCGCTGACAACGCTGGCGCTGATCAGAGCCGCGGTCTTGGAGCGATGAATGTATTCCAGCATGGCCAGGTCGGGCTTGGTATGTTCCGCTTCGAGGTCCACAACCTGGCCGCCGATCATACCCTCCACCGTGCCCGTGCCGTGCGCGATTTCTTCGATGATGCGCACGCGAGATTCGGCGGGACACCGCAAGCGCGAGAGCACTTCGTATGCCAGAGTCTGCAACGCATCGCCCGCAAGGATGGCGATGGCCTCACCGAAAACTTTGTGACAGGTAGGCCGGCCGCGACGCAGATCGTCATTATCCAGCGCCGGCAAATCGTCGTGGATCAAAGAGTAGGTATGCAGCATTTCGAGCGCCGCGCCGAGTTCATCAATCCCGCCGGGAAGGGAACCAGCCATCATGCGTCCGGCCTCCATACAAAGTATGGGGCGGAGACGTTTGCCGCCGGCGAATACGCTGTGACGCATCGCCTGGTGGATCGAAACCGGATGCTGGGTAGCCGGAGGGAGCAGGCGCTCCAGCGCCGCGTCGGTCAGCGCCTGGCCTTGCTCCAAAGTCTGCTTGAGCATGCGGCTGAGTATAACAAGGGAGGTTGTGGAGTCATCCGGTCACCAAACCTCGTCATCCTGAGCGAAATATTTCCGTTCGCTTGCGAACGGAAAGATGGAGTCGAAGGACCCTATAGCGCCGCGGTTCGGTCCCTGGGAGAATTTTGGAGTTCCTACGATGGCTAGGTGCGAAAAGACTTTCCTGATCGGCTGGCCATTGTGCGGCTATAGGGGCCCTTCGACTGCGCGGCTGCTTCGCGAACCGAAGCAGCTGCTTCGCTCAGGATGACGGCTACTTGCGGGGTGGTTCGAAAGCTTCCGCCTGGAGCTTGCCGTTCTGCTTCAGCAGGATTTCCACTTTGCCCTCCGCCTCTTCCAGTTCCTTGCGGCAGGCGGCGGAGAGCTGCATGCCTTCCTCAAACAGAGTCAGGGATTTCTCTAGCGGAACCTCGCTCTTTTCCAGTTCCTGCACGATCTTTTCCAGACGCTCGAGGCACTCTTCAAATTTGGCCACCGGACTTACTCCTGCAGGTATTCTAATATCACGTGGTCGCGCGTGGGGAAGTTCCCAGCGCCTCCAGCACATCCGCCGCGGAAGTATATCGTCCCGAGGGTGCGCTGATCTGGGCCCCCTGCACCATGTCGCGAACTGCGATCAGCATTTCACGGGCGATGGCGATGCCTTCTTCGCGAGCGGCTTCCGGAGTTTTGGCTTTGGCCATGCGCTCCAGGATGGCGTCCGGTACCGAGACCCGCAGTTCGTTCTTCATGAACTCGGCATTGCGAACGCTGACCAGCGGCCAGATGCCCGCAACCACCGGTATTTTGCAGTGTTCGATCCGGCGCAGGAAGGTTTCCAGCAGTTTGAGATCGAACACCGGCTGAGTTACCGCGCATTCCGCTCCCGCTTCAACTTTGTACTCGAAGCGCTTGATCTCCTCGTCGATATTGGGGACGCCCGGGTTCGCGCCCACGGCGATCACGAATGACGTGCCCACGCCGAGCGGGTTGCCGCCGATATCGAGCCCGCGGTTCAGGTTGTGCACGATGTTCACCAGGCCGATCGCATCTACGTCAAAGACCGCGGTGGCATCGGGATAGTTCCCCATTTTCGGGGGATCGCCGGTGATGCAAATCAGGTTGTGCAGGCCCAGCGCCGAGGCGCCCAGCAAGTCCGACTGGATGCACAGCACATTGCGATCCCGGCAGGTGTAATGCAAAATCGCTTCAATGCCAACTTCCTGCTGCACCAGCAGGGAGAGTGCCTGGTTACTCATCCGCGCCGAGGCCCGCGGACTGTCGGGAATATTGATCGCGTCCACGCCCACGGATTTCAGAAAACGCGCGCCTTCAATTTCCTTGCGGATATCCGTTCCCTTGGGCGGAACGATTTCTACCATGGTCAGGAATTCTCCGGAGGCGATCTTGGCGCCGACTTTGGACCGTTTCTGGAGCGGTACGGCGGGAGCCGCCACTACGGCCTCACCTTTCGCCTGGGATGGCGCGGCCTTGGCCCGGGCCTCGCCCACACGCAAAGCGGATTTCATGACCTTAATGTGTTCAGGAGTGGTTCCGCAGCATCCGCCCACCAGGCGCACCCCGGCGGCGACAAATTTGCGGGCATAACTGGCCATGTACTCCGGCGAGCATAAGTAGATATTGCGGCCCTCGACCGAGCGCGGCATGCCGGCGTTGGGTTGGGTCGCCAGGGGCAGGGAAGTGAGCGCACGCACGCGCTCGATCACGTCCAGCATCGCCACCGGGCCTACGCTGCAGTTACAGCCGATGACGTCGGCGCCCCAGCTTTCAATCCGCGGCGTAAAGCTCTCCGGAGTCGATCCGTCGAGACAGTTTCCATCCTCGTCAATGGTGACCTGGGCCACCACCGGAATCTTCGGATTCACGTCCCGGGCAGCCAGAATCGCCTGGTGAAGCTCCTCGACATAGCCGAAAGTTTCCAGCATCAGCAGGTCGACCCCGCCTTCAACCAGGGCCGCGATCTGCTCGCGGAAGGCAGCGCGAGCTTCCTCGAATGAAGTCTTGCCCAGGGGTTCAATGCGGACGCCCATCGGGCCTACCGAACCAGCCACCCAGACGTCGAAACTCTTGGCCGCTTCCCGGGCCAGACGCGCACCCGCCAGGTTGATTTCGCGGACCCGGTTTTCCATGCTGTGCCGGGCCAGGCGGAAGGAATTTCCGCCAAAAGTATTGGTTTCAATAATTTCCGCACCCGCCTGCATATATTCATGATGCAGGTCGCGGATCAGGTCGGGCTGAGACACGTTCAGCTCGTCGTAACAGCGATTGATGAAGATTCCCTTGGCATAAAGCAGAGTCCCCATGGCGCCGTCGCACAGTACCGGGGACTGCTTAAGGCGGGCTAGTAAGTCGGTAGCCATATTATTGAGAATACAAGATGAAGGCCAGTTTTGCATTATCGGCGCGCGGGCCAACAGACGGGAGTAAACAGCCGTCTTGCCGGCGGCGCTCTGTTATAATCCCGTTTCTTGCATCTAACTCTCCATTCCTCATGTTCCTGGGAGCTCCTGGGTTGAAGAGAGCCACGCTCGCCATTTTGCTTCTGACGGCAGTCACCGCCGTTCTGGTCTCTTGCGGAAGTAACTATAATCCCACCGGCACTGGCTCGAACACGATCGCGAACCCGGCCACCATCAGGGTACCGGTTTTCGTTTCCAACCCGCTGTTTCCTAACGGAGCCTCCAACGCGCCGGTGGTGAATGTTGTGGACGGGCAAACGGATCTTATTTCCCCGAACGTAATTTCCCTGGGATCGACCGCCCCGACGCCCGGCCTGATGGTGCTGTTTCCCAACAAAGCCTTTACCGCGGTTTTCAGCTCCTCGAACAACTCCATCGCAGTGATCAACAATGCGAGCCAGAGCCTGAGTCAGAATTCGGGGGGAACCACAATTTCCATCACCTTGCCCGATTCTACCGAGAGTATTGTGGTCGGGCCGGACAACGCCTCGGGATTTGCCGCCTTGCCCAATTCGCCGATTCCCGGGCAGCTTCCCGGGCAGCCCCCGGGGCTGGTGGAAGCGCTGGACTTGTCGAATGGCGCAATCTCGGCGGGAATTCCGGTGGCCGGCGCCCGTTTCGTCGCGCTGAGCCACAACGGCAATCGCCTGCTGGCGCTGGGCAACCGCGCCGATACCATCACCGTGATCGCTCCCAGTTCGTTGGGCACCAGCGCCGATCCCCGCACGGACGTGCAGAGTCCTCTCTTCGATCATCCGGTCTGGGCAACTTTCAGCAACGACGATTCCACCGCCTACATTCTGAACTGCGGCCCGGAATGCGGGGGCACGACCGCCAGCGTCACCCTGCTCGACGTAAACAGCAACCTGCCCGGTCCCCGCATTCCGGTAGACGCTGCCACCGTCGGATTACTTTCCGGGAACACGCTCTACGTTGCGGGCACAAAGCCCGGTGCGAACACCTGCACCAGCTCCGCGACGCCAACTTTGGCCACCACCTGCGGAGAGGTCTCGGCGGTTGATCTGGTCTCAATGACGGTCAAGTCCACGGCCATAATTGCGGACGGCAATCACAACCGCATGGAGTTGGCATCGAATAACCAACTCTTCATCGGCGCCCGCACCTGCACCAACATCAACGTCTCTGGCAGTGGCACCGGCGAGGTTCGCGGCTGCCTGTCCATCTTCGACACCGGGAAAGCGACCGTCATAGTCCCACCCAGCACTGGGGACGTTACCGGGATTCAACCCATCAGCCGGCGGAACGCGGTGTACGTGGTCCAGAACGGCGTGCTTGACATCTACGACACCAGCACCGACAAGCTGCAAACCACACAGGTGGACATCATTGGGCAAGCGGTGGATGTGAAGCAGGTGAATTGAGGAAAGCAGTCGTCAGTCTTCAGTCCTCGGTCGTCAGCCACTCAATCCTACGAACTTGCTTCTCTTTGCGCCGTCTCTGCGTCCTTTGCGGTTAAAAGCTTTGACCGCAAAGATCGCCAAGGAAACGCAAAGTTAAGAAATCCCACTTGCTGACGACTGATGACCGACGACTACTTCGGTTCCATCAGCAACTCATGCTGCCGCGCGGCCGCGACTGCCTTTGAAGAGAACGGCAGCTTGAAGGTGTAGCCCTCATACCAGGCCTTCCACTGATCCATATAGTAGGGGCTGAGAAAGTTTCCTGCCTCGCCGGTCACCAGGTTGAGCGTCGATTGATCCAGGTCGGAGAGGTCCACAGTCAGGCGCTCCGAGGGGCCGTGGCTGCGTGAAACTGCCTTCACGGTATAGCCACTGCCGGCCTGGGGCTGAAGGCCAGGGCTGGTCCAGCGTTCTAGCAGAGGAATCTTGCCCAGAATCGGGTGCCGGATTTCGACTGGATGAAACGGTCCCCAGTGCCACGAAGCCAGGTCCGGAGGTGCCTCCGGCGAGCTGACCGCAGCTTCCACCGCTGCGGACAGCAGGTCATCGAAGCTGGCATACGATTCTGGCAACCAGGGTCTGGGCTGACGTTGCAGCACGTTTTCCAACCACACCGACTGCATCCCCCAAGCATAGCTTCGCCAGTTGAGCGCCGCCGAAACCGCATGGGGATCGCTGGGCGCGGTACCCAGCTTGGGTTCCAGCAGCAGACGCGTCAACTCCACTCGGGAGCGATAGGCGATCGTAGGTGCGGCCGAATCCGCGATCATTCGACCATCCCATCCCCGCATCAATTCGGCGGCCTGCCGGGCCCGCGGAGAAGCATTCTTGGCATGGTCGACGCCATACACGAAGCGTTCCGCAAAGAAATGCTCACCGTCGGAATAAATGTCAGTCTGCAGCGCCAGCATGTCAGCCGTGGAGAACTTCTTACCTGACTCGAGCACACGAAAGATTCGCGCCGTCCGCCAGGGAGCCTCCCATCCGGCGCTGATCGAGTACGGGTAGTGCTCGGGTGTGATGCGGCCATTCGCGCTGGCGATGATGCCTGCTGGCGGATTGTAAACACTAGGCAGCTTGTCGAATGGAACGTAGCCGGTCCACTCATGGGCGTTGTCGCTGCCATTTTCCGGCAGGCTGCCATCGCCCGAGGCGCGGATAGGGACCTTGCCCGTAGCCTGGTAGCCGATGTTGCCATCCACGTCGGCGAAGACCACATTCTGGCCGGGAGCGTCGAAAGCGGAAAATGCGCGCCGGAACTGGTCCCAGTTTTGGGCCGAATCCACGTCGAAAAATGGAGCGTGAGTGCCATCGTAGAGCGTCCAGCGCAACGCCAGCTTGCGGGTTTCACCCGGAATCAGTTCGGTGATGATAGGTCCATGACGAGTGAGCGTCACATCCAGCACTACGTCGGACTTGCCCTTCACGTGAATCACTTCACGCCGGTGTTCCGCTGGTTTCCATCCTTCGGGGGTGAGGTATTGACCGTCCGGGTTGAAGCTTTCGACGTACAGGTCTTCCACCGTGGGACCAACGTTGGTGAAGCCCCACGCGATGCGCTGGTTGTGTCCCACGAGCACATAGGGCACGCCGGGCAGCGTAATTCCGGCAACATCAAAATTGCCACTATGAAGATGGGCCTCGTACCACAGGTTGGGCATCTGGTGCCCCAGATGCATATCATTCGAGAGCAGCGGCTTGCCCGTAACCGTGTGGGCTCCGGAAACTACCCAGTTATTGGAGCCGACCACTATGCGCGCTTCGGCGTCTGACTCCGAGCTGCTGGCCGCCAGATTGTGGAGCGGCACCGTACTTTGCACCACTGAACTGCCCACCGGAGATCGGCCGTGCCGCTCTTCATCGCCGGTATCCTTGTCATCCATGCTGGGACGGGCCACGGTGGGAGGCCGATCGCGCCAGGATGAGTTTACGTACAGCTCGGCCGTCAGTTCCGGACCCAGTTTAGCCAATATCTTTTCGCGTTCCAGTGCGTGCCGATAGGGATAATGATTCAGATCTTTCACCATCTGGGCGGCGATGAGGGTGGA
>WNFE01001304.1_pt1 | contig 18006 bp, 16 predicted proteins | sample 5400451 | NCBI WGS metagenome assembly WNFE01 (sample SAMN13153344, study PRJNA577476) | soil metagenome | isolation source: 200 cm saprolite under Douglas fir tree site 2 hole 2 | place: USA:California | collected 2015-04-18
TCACTGAGACCTGCCAGCTTCCGGTGAGATTGCTGTCATCGCTCAAGGGCGTCATCTCCTTGAAACGATCATCGGTCGCGAGCCAGTCCTTCAACAGTGCGCTCAACGGTTTCTGGCTTCTCTTCTGTTGAATCCCGAGACCGATGTTCACCTTGTCTTCGCTCTTCGGGAATAGCCAGAGATATCCTCCAGGAGCCTTCTCCTGGTCAAGGTAGATGTCGCAGTGGAAGGGTTCGACCTCGACTCCATCCCTGAGTTTTGCGTTCAGCCGCGCTGTTGGCTCAATGTCATCTTTATCGATCTCTTTCTCTATGTGACTTGGGATAGGCAGATTTCTCCGAAGCTTTGTCGACATTCCCGAAGTGTCGATAACGAGCTTGGTTCTCATCTCGAAAGGTTGGTTAACGGTCCCGCCCACAGTCTGTCCTTTGAGTCCCACTATCCGGCCTGATTCTTCGACGAGATCCAGTGCCTGGACGCCTCCACGAAATTCCACTCCGGCCTTCAACGCGTCATCGAGCAATCGCTTGCCAAATTTCGGTCGATCCAGAACATAACCCGGACCCTCAAACGGCACTCTGACCTTCATGTCTGGCGAGTACACGTAAACTGCAGTGACCCGGTTCTCCATCTCGGGCTTTCCGTAGGTGACGCCGAGGTGCTCGTTGAGGAATTTGATGTGGTGCTCTCCGACCGCGTCTCCGCAGACCCATCCGAGAGTGGTCTTCTTTCCGACCTCGGCCTCGGGATTCCGGTCGAGTAAGAGAACGTCTACTTTGTTCTTCGACTTTATCGCTATAGTAGCGGCTGTCATGCAGCCGGCGATGCCTGCTCCTACTACGACTACGTCTCTCTCTTCCAACTACAATCCTCTTGAAGGGCTCAGTGCGGCTCTTCTCAAGCCGACTTTAGGTTTTCGCTCTCAGACTCGACGATTATTGGTTAAGAGTTTATATTATCTGCGGGCCGGCCGCTCTCGCCAAAAATCAGGAGAATGATGTTGACAACCAGTTCCACCGGCGAGGTCAGAAGCCCACCCTTCCTAGCTCTATGGCTCAGGACCATGCGCATCCCGTTCCTGCAAGCGACCTTTGTCCCAGTAGTTCTCGGTGGAGTAATCGCATTTCAAGTCGCCCATGCCTTCAACCTCGCAACATTCCTCCTGACTCTGCTCGGCGCCAGTCTCATCCAGATAGCCACCAACATGCTCAACGACTATTTCGATTTCAAAAGCGGAAACGATCTCCAAGTCAAACACCAGAACCCATTCGCCGGCGGCGGACGAATACTGACCGCTGGACTAGTCAAACCCTCAACACACATTCTCGTCGCCACAACATGCCTCATTCTAGGCAGCCTAATCGGACTCTACTTCATATTTGCACTATCACTCCCATACCTCTTCCTATTAGGATTGATTGGAGTAGTATCCACATACGCCTACGTGGGGCCCCCGTTCCGTCTCGCATACCGCGGAGTCGGAGAACTGATTGTCGGACTCAACTTCGGCCCAGTCATGACCCTCGGCGCATACTACGTCCAGGCACACAGCTTCGCAATAGAACCGCTACTCGCCTCAATCCCTGTCGGACTACTCATCGCGGCCGTCCTCTGGATCAACGAATTCCCCGACATGGACGCCGACAATGCAGTAGGAAAGAAAACCCTTGTACTGAGACTTGGATACGCCAAGTCCATCAGTGTCTATGTCGGAATGGTCGTCACAGCATACGTCCTCATAATCCTCTACGCTTTTCTGGAAATCTTCTCCCCCGGCATCACAAGCCTCACCTCGCTCATCGCCTTGCTGAGCTTGCCGTTCGCTCTGAAAGCGATCAGAATTCTCCGGGCAAACTACAAAGACCCGCACGCAATAATTCCCGCGAATGCGAACACCATATTTCTCCACCTATCCTTTGGAGTCTTGGCGATTCTCGGATTCGCCCTCGGAGCAGCTCTCGGACTCTAACCCTCTGTTGATAGGTTCAGAATCCGTTAAATCTCAGTGGTCGGAGGAATGCGCCTGACAACCACTTTGGCTACCGGCACGACAAGCGCAGTCCAAAAGCAAAAGCCAACATTAGAACAAGAAGTGTTCAAGCTGAAGCTAGAGTGGATAATGGCAAAGAACGATGACGAGAAACGTCGAATCAGCGAAGAGATACGACGACGTATCGGGGTCGTCCCCTCTAAGAGCCAGTAGATCGAGATAGAACGTCTCCTCAATCAATTCGAAAAAACTCGTTCGACAGGTTCTCTGCTCCGTGTTCTTCAATCTTGAAGCAGCATAAGCGATCGTCCCGGATTTGAGATTGGATGAATCAACGACTCACTGTTCAACTCTCAACAGCTCTCGCGTTCGGCCCTACGGGAATAATTTGGGCATTTCTACCAATCCATCTACGGTCCCTCGGCGCCTCATACCTTCTCATCGCACTCGTCTCCCTAATTCCAGCGATCGAGACGATAGGACTCTCGCCCGCCTGGGGAGGGATTCTCGACAAGACAGGCAGAGGAAACAAGATTCTACTCATCTCCCTCCTGGCACAAGGAATCGGATTCTCTGTCTTCCCGATCCTAAAAAGCCCCGAGGAGTTTGTTCTCGTCGTGTCTCTGATGGGACTCTTCTCCTCCAGCTTCATTCCCGTGTACGCTGCAATGGCCACACTGTCCAACCGACAGTATGGCCGAGCGATAGGTGGATTCTGGACCGCAGCATTGCTAGGCTACGCCTCCGCAACTCTCGTCGGCGGTATTCTGTATCAGTACCTTCCGGTCAACTCTCTATTCCTCCTTGGCGCTATCTACGGCTATGCAGGCACCCTCGTGGTATTGTTTGCTCCAAAAGACGCCCTGACCCTGAAGAGATCTTTGGACATTTCCAGAGGCTACTGGGGACTATTGAAACAGAGGAACATCGCGATTCTCTGTCTACTCTCCATAACTGTTCTGGTCTCAACGTCGGCATTCAACAGCTTCTTCACTCTCTACCTTGTAGACGTTCTAAACGGATCCCGGCTAACAGCCGGGCTAGCGGCCACAGGAACAACAGTACTTGGAGTCCTTGCGTATCGCCTAGTCGGGCCGCTCAACGACAAGGTGGGGAGAAAACCCGTCTTCATGCTCGGCGCGGCAGGATACGCAGCATACTTCACGATTCTGTACTTCGTCACGAATGTCGTAATTGTCACTGTTCTCTGGATTTTGCCAATCTATCCACTAGTGCAGTCAGCCTCAACCGCGTTAATGTCAGACTACACTTCTGGGGCAGATCGAGGCAAAGGACTCGGCTTGCTAGAATCCGCAATCAGCCTAGGCGGTGGACTGGGACCCTTGGCTGGCGGTTTGATCGCTGATGCGGCCCAGCTTCAAGCAGTCATCGTCTTCTCACTGGTCGTTGCTCTCGCATCGGTTGCATCCTCTCAGATTTTCCTGAGGGAGAAGCCGAGAATCACAATTCCAGATTCGATGCGAGCGGAGACCTAACGACGTGCTCTCAAGCTACTTTGTACATGAGCCAGTTGCGATCTTTGAAGTTGATGAGCCTATAGTCGCCTTTCAGCTTTCTACCTTTGAGCAGTACGTGGTACTTTCGCGGTTCTCTCAGCTCAAGGACGTAAGTGCCCTTGTCCCAGACCTTGACAGTCCCAGCCCCATATTCTCCCTCGGGAATCGTTCCCTCAAAGTCGAAATAGCTCAGAGGGTGGTCGGGCACTTGCACTGCCAATCGCTTGACGCCTGGCACGGTCGGCGGACCCTTTGGCACCGCCCAACTCTTCAAGACTTCATCCAGCTCCAGTCGGAAATCCCAGTGGAGTCGTGTCGCGTGATGCTCTTGAACCATGAAGCGAAGGCTGCGCGCCAAGGGTGAGCTGTTTTTCTTGTACTGTGGCTACTGAGACTTAGGCTTACCTAGGTCATTCCCGAGTTTCTCGACCTTAGTGAATAGGAATATTGACAGCACCGTACAACCGAGAGCGCCCAGGGGATATGCAACGAGCCCAGCGTTAGGGTCGAGTAGCAAAACCAGATTACTAGCTGGTCCAAAGGTGGCTGCTCCGCAAATGGAGACGAATGGAAGATACCTGTAAGACTTCAATGGACCGAAAAGGTATGAGCCTACCCTGAGCATGAACAGACCGAGTCCTTGTGATAGTGCGAGATATGAGATGATGAAGGGGATCAAGGCTGCGGCTCCTATCCCTATGGCGGAGGAGACGAACGGATTCAACTCCACGATCTGAGAACTGGTCGAGAGCACGATTAGGGTAAGATACACGTCTGCGGCCACGAGCGCCAGTGGAACTGTGAATATCCAGCCGTCAACCCGAGAGAACAGGCTACGGAGTTCGTCGAAATCAACCTTAACGATCCAAAGACCGACAGTCGCAGATACTATTCCAGCAACCGTGATCAACGACGCGCCTAACTCATCAGCCTGAAAAAGACCAGGGGTCAGAACTGTAAAAGATGATATCAGTTGGCTGGAGAGAATCCAGTACAGCCCCGACCCTACCAAGAGAAGACTAGCACCGGGAGGGATTCTCGACTGTGCCATCATCACACCTCAAGCTGTCTTTTCGGTTCTCCTCGTTTTCACTGCGACCGCGATCTCTGCAGCTTTCGTTGCTCGTGCCTTGAGCAATCGCATTCCGAAGGACGAGAGAAATGAGCTGACGAGAGTCGTAAGCCCAGCGACGGGATAGAGAATCTGCGAGGCTACTCCAAGTCCTGCTCCCTCACTAGCGACAATGAACGAGAACTCTCCCCGGGGTAGCATTGATACGCCGACCTTGCTAGCTTCACCTTTCGCCGCGGAGAGCTTCGCTCCAGTCCAGCATCCCCAGTATTTTCCAAGAATCGCTGTTGCAATGACCGCGAGGATCGGGAGAGTGAGGGTAAGGACAGCTCCCATGTTGATGAGCGTTCCCATAGAGACGAAAAAGAGGACAATGAAGAGGTCCTTAACTGGTCCGACTTTGTCTAGTACGAACGTAGCCTGTTTTCCTCTTATCATTAGACCCATCAGGAAAGCGCCAACCGCTGGAGAAAATCCGAGGAAGGATGAGAGCAAGGCAAAGATGAACCCGAAGGACAGAGCGAGAAGGAACGCCGTCTCCTTGTACTCCTGGTCACTTTGAGTCACACGATCAATGATCCTCGGCGCTATCCGCCAGCCAAAGACGAAGATGACCGCGACAAGGAGAATTCCTTTAGCGACCAGCAAGGCGAGGTCTGAGGATGCCACCTGATTGCTAGCCGCTGCGAGGCCAGGGAGTAACAGGAGGATAAAGACGGTTGCGAAGTCTTCGATGACTGACGCTGTTATGACCATCTGAGACTCTTTGGCATGGAAACTTTTGGACTCGAGCAGTATCTTGCTCATTATCGCGGTGCTCGTCGTCGCCACGACAGCCGCGACGAATACAGCCTCTATAATGCTGAGACCAACTAGCAGTGCAACGCCGAAGACTGAGACGAAACTAATCGTGAGTTCCACGGCGGCAAGAATGAAACTGTTGGTCCCGATTCTACGGATCTCTAACGGGTCAAGCTCTAATCCGACGGTAAAGAGGAGGAGTACGATCCCAAGAGAAGCTAGCAGATTTATCGTTCCGAGATCCTGTATCAGTCCAAGACCGAAGGGTCCGATAATTATTCCCGCGATGAGCTGACCTAACACTACGGGCTGCTTGATCTTTGAGAAGAGGAAGCTGAAGCCGAATGCCGCGGAGATTGCTAGTCCGAGGTTCAGCAACAGAGAGAGTTCAGGAGTCGCAGCCAAAGAACAACCCGTTTGCCGGGACCGAATTGGATCTAGAATCCCTGGTTCTTCCAGTTTAACGAAGTGACCCCTGAGCACCAGTCCTCCGGTTCCAGTTGTCGTTCTTTGGCGTCGGAGTAGTCACGTTTCCGGTAGACGCGCTACCGCTTACGGGATTGGTGGTCGGGTGTGGAGTTTGCAGATCGTGGGAGTATCCTGCCTGTCCCTGGCGTGAGGAAGAACTACCCCTTCAGGGCCAGCAAAGACCACTTCCCCTAAATCGTCTTGTTCTGACTGTTCTTCTCCTAGACAGATTGTTCTATATCCGGAAAGGACTAACTGAGGGCAGCTGTTTCGGGAGAATATAAGGCGCGTAGAATCTTTTTCTCTAGAATAGTAGGCCACGATTATATTCGCGAGACATAGCTGAAACTAAACCGTAGCAAAGCAGGGTTGAGGGCCACATTACAATAACTGTCGAGGATTTTTCGCTTCAGAAGAAGCTATCGCAGTCATCCAATACGCCGATCCTTGACACTGTCCTTTCTCCCCGAAAACTTCCAAAAAGTGCTCAGGAAATTCACGAGCTAGCCAAGCATATGGCTTTTGGCATAGTGACAGGTTATGTCGAGCATGACAGAGGTTTCAACGAACACAAAGTGGGTGGATTTCAGGCTGCAGTCGAGGGTTTCTTCCAGGTCTACCTATACTGCTTTCCCGAAATCAGTCCAGTACGAGCCTACAAGGCAGCGGAACTTTACGTAAGGTCGCTGTTCAAACAGGATGAGATCGAGAACCATCCTGGACACAACAAAGAACAGATTGTCCTCGATCCGAGGTGGGAAGAACTCAGACAAATTCTTCTGGAATTTTCAAGGACCTTGGAATTGCCACCGTCATATGCAGAACAGACAACGAACTTCTTCAAGTATCATGGAGTGAGGGATCCTAGATATGCCGTCTACTGTATAGATTCTGAACGAATCTTCTGGACTAAGGTTATCGGAAATGATTACTGGGCGAAGATTCTAGGTTCTTTGCTAATAATTCTAACCGATTGCCACGATAAGCACGACCCGACGGGTCTTCAGATCGGCATCGAATTTGCGACCAGATACTTCGAGATTATTCTTCGAGCGAAATCTTCAGCACCTCAGATGGCAGCCGTGATGACCGCATAACTCATATGTTTAACGGGATACACCTTAAGGAACATTGGTTGCAAGTCAAGATTTCAATCCGTAAAGCTAGCTCATGGCGGCTAGTTTCTTTCTGATTTCCGGAACTGTGCTTCCTAGCTCACTGAGGATCTCGAGGTCGAACATGTTCTCGAAAGTGGCCATTGTCTTCTGGTCGTGAGCCTTAGAGTTCAATGCGAAGATCGCCGTAATCTTGTCGGAGATCATCAGCTCCAGTGCCTGACGGACCAGAGAATATGTTCGCTCAGGTCCCAGTGTGAAGATAAAGTGTGTGATGCTATCGAATATGATCGTGAAAGAGGATCCCGCGTAGGCCTCGATGGTCTTATTCAGCGCGTCGAGAAGTAGAGATGTGTCATACGAGGGCAGCAAAACCAGATTCTCATTCTCAACTTTGGGGTATGAGACCCTAGATGTCAGCACGAAGACTTTTGCCGCGGGTTGTCTCTGCGCCATTGAGTAAACGGGGCGCCCTTTCCGGGTGAAAACCACTGTCCTCTGAAAGTTGGAAGCAGACTCCACAAATACCGACTTGAAAATCCGGTCGGAATCACCTTGCGGATCAAATTCAAGGAGTAGCTTCCTACCAGCGATCTCTTCGTGAGACACTCCAACGGTCTTTGAGAAGGTGTCCATGGATTCCGAGAGGTCAAGGGTTCGGATTTTGCTCTCCAACTGGGCGAGCGAGTGCTCTTCCCCCCGAAACACCGCCGAATCGAACGCCATTAGCACATGTAAAGAATGATCCGGACTAGTCCATTTCGGATCCGTCAGATGCTGGACAAATTTTTGGAGAGGGCGAACAGCGAAATCATCGTAGTCGAGGACGACGCTGAGCCCCTCATTGCCCAGCGTTTTTGCCTCTCCAAGGAGTTCTTGGGCGAGTTCGATAGGCGTGTCCTCAAGCACTCCTCTGCTTGGATAGATGCTTGCTAAAGATTGAAGTCTGAGAGAACCCTTGAGCGTGTATCTTGTGAGATCGATCCCGTGCCGAGAAAGGCCTTCTCTGATAATTGTCTCATCATCGTGATGGAAGTAGATCACTCGGTTGTGCTGACTCACTCCATCTATAATGTATTTGGAGATTGGACCAAACTTCTCGGTCCTTGGACCGTGGATCAATATTGTCTGATCGGAATGGGACGCTGTCGGCGAAGACTCAAGTGATGGCACGACGCCCAGGAATGATTTCAGGAAGGTGGGTTTCCTAAAGGCTCGAACCGCAACTACTATTAGGGCTACGGAAAGTAGATTTGCTGATCCTCGAATGCTATAACCGAGAAATGATACGGCCATGCCGATGAGCAGTGTCACACTGATCGCACCGAAGGCTAAAGCGATGATTCTGAGAGCTTGTCGAACTTCCTTGTCCTTGAACCTAGATCGGAGTCGAGAAAGTACCGCTAAGGGATAGAGTATGAAAGCAGTTACAAGTGTAGCTCCTATGCCTAGGAGGATAGGCCCTAAGTTTGCCGAGGAAGGTGTGACGCCTTCAAGCACATAGGTTACTCCATTCGAAGAATCGGTGAGGATTGCTGAGGAGTCGGTCCATGCAACGACAATGCCAAGAACCATGGGCACCAGATATAATGCATAGATGAAGAATATCGGTCGAAATGAAGCAGAGAAAATCCTCTTCAAAGAGAATGGTTCCGGATACAAGTACAGTCTGGTTGAGACAAAGCCCCAAAGGATCGCGATTAAAGATCCAGACGTTGCAAAGGCCTGCGTTGCGAATCTCATCCAGGAGAGATCAGAAGAAAAGATGAAGACTAAGTCTGAAGCGGGAAATGAAAGGAACGCTAGATAAATGGCCAAGAAATAGTTCTTGTAAGATTGAAAGTATGATAAGGGGTCTCTGACTAGAGAGAATATCATTATGGCGTCCGCTAGAATTGTAACAGCGTCTAGAGTAGCGTCTATGTATGGTACCGTGTTCCCTGGCCTCTAGGCAAGACGTATCCCAGCGTCTCCAGTAGCTGGCGTGATACCCTCCTTGCGAAGGCAACACTATTGCAAACTGGTTTGAATGACGTTACTTGCGGAGCGGCTAGTAAGTGACAGTCTATGCTACATCTGGCAGACCAAGGGACTTTGACGCCGTTTTGAGGTCTCTCATGCGGCTTCGAATAGTGACTTCAGAAACTCCAGCTGCCTTTGCCAGGTCACGCTGCATGACCATGGAGCCTCGTATTCTGGCTGCAAGGTCCAGCGCCGCAGCTGCCAACCCGTCAGGGTCTTTTCCTACGTTGACCCGTAGTCTGATTGCTTCTCGCAGTATCTTTCCAGCCAGCATCTCGGTCTGTGAGTCAGCACCGGCTCGAGAGGCTATCTTCGAGACCCGTTTGAGCGGATCTTCAATCGCCATGGTAACATCCAATGATCGTACTAAGGCTCTGTAATAATGAGCCAGCAGCTTCCGGCTCATGCCTGAAGCCTTTGCGATCTCGCTCAGAGACCGCGGAACGTCTGTAAGTCTGCACGCGGCATAGGTTGATGCTGCCACCATTCCGTTTATCGGACGTCCTCTAACCAAGCCCTTGTTGAGGGCTCGCCTGTACATCAGAGCCGCTCGTTCGGTCACAACCTCAGGGAGGTTTAAGCGACCGGATAGTCCTCTTAGCTGGCTCATGGCACGGGATAGGTTTCTAGCCATGGACGATCCGGCGGAGGCGCGGAGCTGGGTCCGTCTTAGCCGCCAGAGCTGGAGCCTTTCGTCAGCGTTGAGGTTCCGGTTTGACGCTTGGGCTCTTGAGATTATTGTGGACAGGTTCTTGTCGAATGCGGAGAATCTGCCAGGCGGTCCGGATTGGCTTTCAAGTAGTCCTTCCTCGGTGCGCCGTGGAACTGGAGCCGCATAATTCTCTGACGGGTCTGACAATACAAAGCCACAGTTGGTGCAGATGACCTCGCCGGTTTCAGCGTCTCTTACAAGGCTGGGGCTTCCACAGTTGGGGCAGACATAGTGTCCAACTTCGTCTCGGGGTCTGGTCTTCCGGCTGCTCATCATTCGTCCCTGGACGGGATAAGTCTGCTGCGTGGTCTGGGCTGAACCGATCTGGTCCTTTTCCGGAGTAACAGTGGAAGTGCCCGCCATCTCTGCCAATCTATATGGCATAGGGCCCAAATGAAGCTTGTTACTGTTTGGAGAAAACGGTCAATTTTGCCCCCCGAATATGTCCCTGGTAAGTGCAATATTGGCAGGCGGGGGAGGGCCATACGAGTCACCACAGGGCTAGTCCTTATCGCAATATCGATAGTTATCGGCATAACCGTCGTAAAACCGGTCAGTCATCTATTGAGCCTAGCTCTGGTCGTCCCTTTCTATGTCGGAATCTTGGCGATTTTGGAGGGCTCAATGTCGTTCTGCGTCCTACACGCAGCCAGAGGGACCTACGACCTGAACGAGCCCCATGGATTCGCATCGAAGAAATCAGACACCGTGCGGAAGGTTGGATCCGAGGACTGGAAGAAGCTCGACCAAAGGAGGGCTTTGTGGATGCATCTTGAGGCTTTGACAGGCGCGGTCTTGTTGGCCTTGCTACTTGCCCTTACCTAGGTGAGCTCCAACCGTGGGAGGTCTCCTTCGAGAGGGGTCCGCGGAGAATTTTTCGATGGGAGAGCTTGGCTCCTTGTCGAGGGCTAACTCTGATAGCAGTCTTCCGATTAGAGGTGCAAACTTGAATCCGTGCCCTGAGAAACCATACCCGTACACGATGTCCGGATGATCCGGGTCCCTGTCGAGGACAAAGTCAGAGTTTTCAGTCATATCATAAAGACAGACCTTGGTGTGGACAACTTCTCCATCGGCAAGGTCTGGCACGAACCTGCGACACACATCCCTGCATGCTACTATCTGTTCGTCGTCAACGGATCGGTTCGCCTTCTCCGGGTCGACTGGATCGTTCAACTCTTTCGGTGAAACCTTGACTCCATCGATTCCGGCCGCTGGTAGTCCATAGTGTTTGTCAGTGAAGAAGACGGGACAGGTTCTCGGGCGAAACAGGTCTAGACTCTTCTGGGGTTTGAAGTAGACGAGCTGTTGTCGGGTCGACACCATCGAGGCTAGATTTGGATTTAGGAGAGTGTTGGACCAAGGTCCAATCGTTACGACTAGTTTGTGAAATCGTACAATCTCGCCGGCAGCGGTCTCTACCGAGGGATGATCCCCAAAGACCAGCTTAATGGCCTGTCCTTTACGAACCCTAACCCTGTGTTTCTGAGTAAGGGAACTCAGCACGTCGAGAGCCTTGGAGGCTAGGAGGATCCCTCCATGTGGGTCGAAGAACCCTTTCTCCGCTCTAAACTGCGGGAAACGCTTCTCGAGTTCCTCGTGCTCAAGCTGTTCTGCCCCAAGTTTCAAACGCGATAGCGTTCTATAGCTGGCTTCGTTGAAGCCGTTCGCGTCTTGGTCCTCTCCTTGAAGCATGAGAAGGCCAGTCGGAAGCAGGAGTTCTTGTCCTGACTCTTCTTCTAGATTCTTCCAGAGCTTGAGGCTCTCGACTGCCATTCTTGTGTAATGCTCGTCGTTGCCGTACGAGTACCGGAAGACTCTGTTGACGTCGTTGGAGCTGCAAGAATCGTTTCCTATGCCGTAACGATCTAGCAAGAGAATCTTAGAATCGCCGGTCTTGCTTATCGAGTAGGCGGTTGCAAGTCCCATGATGCCACCGCCTAGGATGCAAATGTCAGTATTGATGATCAAAGGTAGCCCTCGGCAGATGGCCTCTGACTCAGGCTATCTAACCTTGGACCGTTCCACTGTCTCAGGGCTCTAGCGTTACTGGGGCTGGCTGAGAACTGCGTCTTCTATAGACAAAGCCGAGCAGTGTAAATGAAAGTCCGATTAGTATCGGGAGTCGGACGAAGAACACCATGATTATCGAGATCGCTAGGGAAATCCACGGAAACAGTCTCTTTGCACCCCTGACTTTGAGAAGTTTGATCCCGGAACTCGATCCGATAATGTAAACGAGTATTGCGGCGCCGCTGGGGATTAACAGCTCGGTTTCCAAGTCGACGATAAAGAAATAGAATAGTAGCAGTGTGATCCAAGATAGTACGAGCAGCAACATCAGCGATCAGTCTGGGACCTGGGTCTTGATGTTGATGCGGTCAAGTAGCCTCGGTAGTCCTCGGTCCCTGGCAGTTGCGTAGATGACGCGGGAGATGCCAGTGGTATACGCGTTCATTGTTCCGAATATGATGATGACAGCGAGGATCGCCGTCCCCACTGCGCCGTAGATTCCGAGAGCGTTCGAGAGCATCACTGCAAAGGGCGCAATGCTTCCGGCAGCTGCGTAGGCTCTAGTTCCTACGGTAGCGACGGCAACCGAGATGTAGAGTAGACCGATGACTATGACGCTGAAGAGGATGCTACGATGGAAATCCTTTTCCGGGTTCTTGAACTCCTCCGCCACATTAGACACGTTCTCATAGCCCAAATATGACCAGAAGATCAGAGCGGCGCTTACTCCGATTGGGACGTAGCCGTTGGGGAAGAAGGGAGTGAAATTGGTAGGGTTCACTGATGGTGCGGATGCGACTACCGCAGTGATCAGGAGTCCTACGATAGCAACTATGACCGCTAGCTGAACTCTGCTGCTGACGACGATTCCTCGATAGTTGACCAAGAGTGCTCCGAGTGTTAGAAGTCCTGCTATCAGGAAGATTTCGGTCCGAGTCAAGGGAAATGCATACGATAGGTACGAGGCTGCGATTACCGCTACTACAGGCGCTCCTGTGACGTACCATAGGATGAACAGCCAGCCCACAGCGCTTGCTGCTCCTGGACCGAGACTCTCCCGGGCAAAGGAGTAGACTCCTCCTGATTCTGGTCTCCGTGCTGAAAGGCTTGCAAATGTGTAGGCAAGTGGATAACTGATGATCGATAGAGCGACCCACGCGATGAGCGAGGCGGGCCCAGCTATCTGGGCCGCAAGTCCAGGCAGGACTAGGACCCCCGAGCCGAGAACTGAACTCATGTAGAGAGCAACAGCATACCTCATCGTCATCGCCTTGCGGAGACTAGGGTTTGGTGCCGACATGTCCGGAGACCTACGCCGGCGAGGACTAGCGCATGATAAGCCCTACTGGCTAGATCCTAAGAAACTGAGTTATTCCGTGAATCATACTGTCAGTTCTTGCGAGTGGCCAGCGCGACTCCTGTGAACATTAGGATTGCGCCTAAGACTGTGAGGACGGTCACACCCTCCCCGAGTAGCACTATTCCTCCGACTAGACTTACTAATGGAACTATGTAGAGCTGGATTGAGAGTCTCGAAACTGATCGGTTTCCAATGAGCAGGTATAGGATTACGTTGGCGAGCACCGTGCTTAGAAGTGCCAAATAGATAACTGACAACCACGTTATCGTCGAGAGTTGTTGGATCTGAGTGATGAAATTCATGCTGATCAAAGGAAGTGTGAATACAGTGCCGATCAATGCGATCCATATCGCGGTGGGGAGGGCTCCATACTCCTTCACCAGTGGCTTTGAGCCGACCGCGAAGACCGAATACATGAAAGCAGAGAAAACAACCGCAAGCGGACCGGTAATTTCCTGAAAGCTCAATCCAGCGTTCAAAGACAACACTATTGCCCCGGTCATAGCTGCTGCCAGTGCAAGAGCGAGTCTCTTCCCTATCTTCTCCTTAAGGAACAGTCCCGAAAGGACCACGACGAAGATAGGCCCCAATGAGATGAGTAGACCTGCCAGACCAGCCGATACGATTGTCTCAGCATAGTTCAGCGACAAGTGATATCCAACGACACTCGCTAGGGACACGACTAGGATTCTAGGAATGTGATGTCTCTGGACTGGGTGCTTCGGTCTTCCGAAGAAAGGCGCGAGAGCTAGAAACCCAGCGGAAGCGATAAGCCAGCGCAGTACTGTCAGATTGATCGGGCTTAGCTGGAAATCAGCTGTCCTAATTGCAACGAAAGCCAATCCCCAAGTCACGCCCAAAATGACTACTAGGCTGTTGGTGAAGATTCGACTATCTCTGAGCGATTTGTGCTCCATTTTGGTCTCGAGTCGAGTCTCCAGAGCCATCGGTGAGCCTTGCTCCCCTACTCGTTCGTTATGTTAGGCTGAAGCCTGTTCTCTAGGGATAACAATGTCTTCTTTCTCTTCACTCCCCACGCATAGCCGCGTAGACTCCCATCTTTCCCGATCACTCTGTGGCACGGGATCACGATCGCAACAGGGTTGGTGGCGCAAGCTCTGGCTACTGCTCTCGCCGCTTGAGGCGTTCCTAGAGACTTGGCTATTTTGCTGTAGGTGGCGGTTTGACCGTAGGGAATTGACTGGATCTCTTTCCACACTTTCCACTGAAAGGCAGTAGCCTGCACGTCTAACGGTAGGTCTCGCGGAAATTCCTGACCGTCGAAATAAGATAGGAGGGCTTCAGTCCATTTTTTCATGCCCTCATCGTCTCGATGGAGGTCAGCTGCATAGTAGTCCTCCTTGAGCGCTGCCTCTACCGCTTCGTCTGAGGCTCCCATGCAAACTGCGCACGCGCCCCGTTGGGTCGCCGCCAGAAGAACACGTCCTATGCGAGAATCAACTATTGCGTAATGAATGCGTAGTCCTTCTCCGCCTCGTCGAAATATTCCTGGGCTGACGCCGAGATGGGGAGGAGTCTTCTCATAGAGTCTGCTCTTGGAAGTGAAGCCAGCGTTGTAGAGCGAATTAGTCACCGTCTCTCCATTCGTCAAAGAACGTTTCACTTTCTCGAGACGGCGTGCCTCTACATATTGACGGGGTGAAATGCCGAGGATTCTCTTGAAGGTCCGCTGGAAATGGAAGGAGCTTAGACCTGCTTGACGGCTGAGGCTCTCGAGTGTGAGTTTTTCGTCGAGATTGGTGTCGATGTATTTGCAGGTCTTCTGGATCAGCCGGGCTCTGGCGGAAGGGCCCGTCTCTCGTGGCTGGCAACGTTTGCACGCTCGGAAGCCCGATCTTTCTGCCGCATCAGGCTGGGAGAAGAAAATGACTTGTTCGAGGCTCGGGTGTCGAGCAGGACATGAGGGCTTGCAGTATATTCCTGTGGAGCGGACGGCGAAGACGAAGAGTCCGTCCTTAGCCTCATCTCTTCCAACCACTGCTTTCCATTTTTCTACGTCCGTAGCAATGCCACGCTGGTCTTTCTGTATCTGCTGTAGGTCGGCGCTGTTCCTTTGAGCCGTCAGCATAGGAGGATGTTCGGCTGGATTGAATAAGTAGTTTGACTCCAAATCTTGCTCTCAAACCATAGGATCACGAACTAAGCGGGAGTATCCCTAGAGGAAACTGTAGTATTCTAATCGTGCAAATTTAAGGGAATTGGAATTTTTTGCGAGCAGAACAGTAGGCGGCTCTTTTCTATCATGAACCTCGACAATGGCTCAAGAGAATGTCCCGAGATCCTGTCAAGTCATCGAGAAACCTATTGTTTGGAGGGATACTTCTCTTCGCGATTGTTGGTTTTGCTGCGATTTCTGCGACAGTTGTCAAGGTTTCGCTCTCAGCCGTAATTCTGGTCCTTGTCGCGTTCGCGGAAGCTGGATTGATAATTCTAGGACTCGTCATGGTCCAGAACCGAGAGCAAGTCTCAGTCGGGAACCAAGAGAACATCTAGCTAAACTAGATGTTATGAACAAGTCGTGAGGGGTAAGACTTAACCCTCCGTTCCGATTAATCTAGGCTGAGCGTATGAAGTATACCTGCCCCTATTGTGATTCTGCGTTTCTGCAGTTCATAGAGTCGGAGGAGCAGCTGAGGGACCATATGTTGAAGGCTCATGGTCGAGAGCTGAGTTTCGCAGGCAAATCGTTGGGAGAAATGCCTGTTCGGAGCGAAGAAGATAGGGACAGGTAACCTAGACCTGTGCTCACGGGTCTGTTTCAAGAGCATTCTTTTCAATCGCGCCGACCGACGGCCATTACATGGAATTCGCCAGGGTGGTTCGGAAGAGGCGGATGATCCGCGCCTTCAAACCTGTTCCCATCCCAGAAGCCAAGATTCGTCGAATACTAGACCTGGCTCAGCACTATCCAAGTGCCGGTTTCAGCCAGGGAGTAGCCTTCATCCTCGTCACTGAGCCCGAAAGAATTCGTAGACTCCGAGAACAGAGCCGTCTCCGGGGAGATGCACCTGTACTCGTCGTTCCCTGCGTCAGCGAGAAACTCTATCATGACAGGTACCGTGAGCCTGACAAGATCAGACAGGATGGGACCGAGATTGAATGGCCGATACCGTACTGGTATTTTGATGCAGGATGCGCTTCGCTCTTGGTGCTGCTTGCTGCCGTTGACGAAGGATTGTCTGCGTACATTGCTGGAGCCTTTCGGTCAGACCTTCTGAGACGAGAGCTAGGGATTCCTGACCATTTCGTCCCCGTCGGCGTAATATCCATTGGATATCCTGATTATGAAAGACATGTCCCATCTCCTTCACTCGATCGCGGGAGACGCGCCACGGGCGAAGTTGTCCATTCTCAACATTGGTGACCACAAACATCGAGAAGCCTTAATTCGAGCAGGGAAATAGTAACATCTCGGTCGTTCTGATTGCAAGAGGCCGTTGTGAAGGCACGAGACCAGATCGTTCTCGACCCCGATGATCTTCCCGGTTCATGGTACAACGTTCTCGCTGATCTGCCAGGCGAGTTTCCGAAACCAAAGGATCCAGAAGAGGGCCCGTCTAGACTCGAATATCTCTCAAAGGTTCTCCTGAAACATTGTCTCCAGCAGGAGGTTTCTACAGAGAGATGGATTCCCATCCCAAATCCGATACAGGACCTCTATCGTCAAGCGGGTCGGCCGCGACCTCTATACCGGGCGCGACGCCTCGAACGTTTCCTTGGGACCCCTGCGAAGCTCTACTACAAGCGAGAAGACCTTTCACCCACGGGGTCTCACAAGGTCAACACGGCGCTTGCACAAGCCTACTATGCGGCAGAGGAAGGTTGTGCTGGCGTTTCAACGGAGACAGGAGCCGGTCAATGGGGTACAGCGCTAGCCTACGCGGCAAGTCTCCAACGTCTAAAATGTGTCATTTTCTGGGTGAGGTCAGTCTACGATTGGAAGCCAGATCGTCGAGCCTTGATGCAATTATACGGTGGCAAGGTCTACGCGTCTCCTAGTAAAGAAACATCCGTCGGGCGAGACTTACTAGGGAAGAATCCTGACCATGTTGGAAGCCTAGGAATCGCTGTCTCCGAAGGACTGGAATACGCTGAGAAACACCCCGGCTACGCTTATTGTCTCGGAAGCGTCCTGAACCATGTCCTCATTCATCAGTCAATTATCGGGTTAGAGACTATGAAACAGTTCGACCTGATCGACGAGAAGCCTGACGTGATGATCGGCTGTCTAGGAGGGGGAAGCAACTTCGGAGGCTTCATTCTACCATTCGCGGGAGAGGTTGTAAGAGGAAGGAGAGAGTGCAGATTCCTGGCAGCCCAATCTGCATCAGCACCCAACCTTTCCAAAGGCGAGTACAGGTACGACTTTGGAGATCATGCAGAGAAGACCCCGCTGTTGAAGATGTACACTCTTGGGCACCAGTCAGACATGTCTCCTATCAAGGCGGATGGTCTACGATATCATGCGGCTGCGCCTTTCATCAGCTACCTCAAGCACCTCGGACACATCGAAGCAACCGCATATCCTCCAGACGAGCAGGCGGTTTTCGAAGCCGCTAGGACCTTTGTTCAGGTCGAAGGTTTTCTGCCCGCGCCGGAGTCTGCATATGCGATCCGTGCCGCGATAGACGAGGCTCTGGAGTGCAAGCGCAAGAATCAGTCAGAGGTAATAGCCTTCAATATTTCAGGACACGGATTCCTAGATCTTGCAGCTTACCAAGAAAAACTGAAATTTTAGATCTTCCACCATTCATTCGAACAGTAAGGAGTTGTGTGGTGCGGGGGGTGGGATTCGAACCCACGAAGGCCTACGCCACAGGATTTCTCCTGCGAGCCGGATCTTAAGTCAAGCCCCGTTCGATCCTGCGAACGGTCCTGCCCCTTTGACCTGAATCCCGCCACGATAGGACGAGGA
>WNFE01001305.1_pt1 | contig 18006 bp, 13 predicted proteins | sample 5400451 | NCBI WGS metagenome assembly WNFE01 (sample SAMN13153344, study PRJNA577476) | soil metagenome | isolation source: 200 cm saprolite under Douglas fir tree site 2 hole 2 | place: USA:California | collected 2015-04-18
ACTTTCCGGGAAGCGAATCTTTTGGTACTTGGGGATTGGGGTAAGCGTGGTGGGAGTGGTTGTGGCGGTTTTGGGGGCGCTGGTGCACTGAGTTTTCCCCAGCGACTAAGGCAGAAAAGTTTTCATGCAAAACAAGCTGCCCCCGGATTTTTCAAACTCCGATGTATCGATAATTACGGGCGCAAGGCCTTCCTGACTGAGTATGGCCTCCAAGTGGGGCGTGACGTAAGGGGTAAGGTAGCGCCCGTTGGCGACGATGCCATTGCCCATGAATTTGTGAGCTTCGTCGGCGGTGAGTTCGTGAACTCGCTTCCAAAATCCCCGCAGGGTGGCGAGGGATTCGGAAGCGTAGGCGCCGGGATAAATGAGAACGGCCTCGTTGTTAAGTGGGCAGAAGCAAGTATCCAGGTGGTAGCAGTAACGGTCGACGAGTTGAAGAGGCACGACGGGGATTCCAAACTTGAACATGGCGTCGCGAAACTTTTCGACGCCCACGTGGGTGGAACGAAAACCGTAGCCGGCATAGATACGGGACCAATCCGGGTGCCAAAGCAGATCGCCATGGCCTTCCAGATGATCATCACCTAGATCCATTTCGATGATCTTGTAACCACGCTGGCGATACCAATCCACGAAAAACGGCACCTCGCGCTGGCGTGAATGGTGCACCATGCGGCTGGGCACGATGAACTTGCCGATCCCTTCATGGAAACCGACAAAAACCTGATTTGCGGCGAAGACCATGTCTTCAAGGCCGGGCGCAGCAGCGATGGTTTCGACCTCGCATCCGGCTTGCTCGAGAGCAGAACGCAGAGCTTGCCATTGCCGCCGGGCCTTCTCCCGGTCAACCGGGAGCTTCTCTGCCATGTAGGGATTCTTCTGATCGACGACGTCAAAATAATCCGGTGGACACAGCAGGACGTGCTTTGCCATTTGTTGAGATGGTAACGAGGTACGAGACGCAGGGCAAGGCGTGAACGGCAACGTGTGAGCGCCGAAGGGTCGTCACAATGCCGATGAATCGGCACTATGAACATTTGATGCAGGCGGCAAAGGGGGCAAATTGGGGTCAAGTACCTGACAATGGATCTGGCCTTCCACATGCAATCAGGGTTGGAGTCTGGCTGCTCTTGCGAATCTCAAGATGAACTCTGAGCCGCAGCAAGTCCTGAGCCTGAAAGCGAAGTTCGAGGAAAGAGGACGATGCTCAGCCACTGCGTCAACCCGGAATGCGCAAGACCGTTTCTTCGACTAGGCCAAGGTAGGTTGTTCCTGGTGGAGACGGAGTTTGAGGCCAAGCTGGGGGATCTCATAGCCCCAACTTCTCCGTATACGCGGCGCCAAGCCCGGCGATTGGAACGGTACTGGCTGTGTGACCAGTGCGCACAGGTTTGGACATTGGTTCATGATCGGATCCAGGGAATAGCGTTGTTGCCATTGCCACAATCCTTGGGCAGCGCGAGGCCGGCAATAGGAGAGGAGCACAGCGAAACTGCGTAGTATTACGTACCACTGGCGCGGCGATGCGGGGCACGGTATCCCATGCCCATGGAGATGTGCCGGGCCGAGTCCTTTAGCGCTTCTAAAATGCGGGGCATGGTCTGCGGACTGACTTGCTGGGTTGTCCCGCTCAGCCCCACGCTGGCTTCGATGGCTCCGTGATCGCCGAAAACCGGCGCGGCCACGCAACGCGCTCCCAAATTGTTCTCTTCATCGTCGACGGCATAACCCTGGGTGCGGACTTTTTCCAGCTCCTTTAACAGACGCGGCAGAGTAGTGATGGTCTTGGGCGTGCGCTTTTCCATGCCACTCTTGCGCAGAATCTGTTCCAGTTGCTCTTGAGGAATATGGGCAACGATCGCCTTGCCAACACTGGTGGCGTGCACCCGCATCCGCCGTCCGACCCATGTATCCATGCGAATAAAACCCTCGGGCTCAACTTTCTCGATATAGACGGCGTCGGGCCCATCCAGAACCGCCAGGTGACAGGTGAGGCCGGTCTGATGGGTGAGGTGGCGCATGATGGGCAGGGCGATGCCGCGGACATCGCGTCCGCCTAGAGCGCCCCTGCTTAAGCTCAGAATCTTGAGTCCCACGCGGTATTTCCCTGATTCGCCATCGCGCGTCAAATAGCCCTGGGTTTCGAGGGTGCGCAGGATGTAGCTCGCTGAGCTTTTTGGAATGTTGAGCTTGCGGCTGATTTCGGCATTGCTTAAGCCATCGGACTCCTGGGCTACGGCCTCCAGCATGGCCAGAGCGCGTTCTACAGCGGCGGATGGAGAATCGGTTTTCGTCGTAGCAGTGGCCATGGGGAGCCCCCTGTAGTCGTCCAATAAAATGAATGTATGTTCATTATACTGAACATCCGCCTTGACCGATAGTATCCCGTCCGCCTAAGCTTCGCCAGTATGATGAATTGATGTTCACCATATTGAACTAATAAAAACGTGAGGAGACCACACCATGTCCGCCCATGAAAATGGCAGCCGAAAGACTCCCAAAACACACTCCCCGCTCATGAGCGCGGAAGAACAGATCGGACAATACGCATTGGCGCAGGATTGCCTGACCTACGATTGGCGACACAACTCTCGCTGGAATGGGATCGAGCGTCCCTACACGGCGGGGGATGTGCTGGGCCTGCGCGGGTCCATTCACATTGAGCACACACTGGCGCGCCTGGGGGCGGAGCGCCTGTGGGAGCTGTTGCAGACCGAGCCTTACGTGAATTCGTTGGGGGCAATGACGGGCAACCAGGCAGTGCAGCAGGTGCAGGCAGGGCTGAAGGCGATTTATGTGAGCGGTTGGCAGGTGGCGGCTGACGCTAACAATGCCGGACAGATGTATCCCGACCAGAGTTTGTATCCGGCGGACAGCGTGCCGAACCTTTGCCGCCGCATCAATAGCGCGCTGCAGCGGGCCGACCAAGTGCATCATGCGGAGGGAAAAGTCGCACCCGGACAAACCTGGTTTGCGCCGCTGGTGGCCGACGCGGAAGCTGGATTCGGCGGAACTCTCAATACCTTCGAATTGATGAAGGGAATGATTGAAGCGGGCGCAGCCTGCGTGCATTTTGAAGATCAGCTTTCGTCAGCGAAGAAGTGCGGACACCTGGGCGGGAAGGTGCTGGTTTCTACCACCGAGGCCGTGCAAAAGCTGGTGGCAGCGCGGCTGGCGGCTGATGTCATGGGCGTACCGACGCTGGTCATGGCGCGGACTGACGCCAACAGCGCGCATCTGCTGACCAGCGACATCGATGCCCGTGACCGCGAATTCTGCACCGGCGAGCGCACGCCGGAAGGGTTCTTCCGCATTCGCGGGGGTATCGAGTCGGCTATCGCGCGCGGCTTGGCCTACGCGCCTTATGCAGATCTGCTCTGGTGCGAAACTTCGGAACCCAATCTGGAAGAAGCTCGACGCTTCGCCGATGCCATACATGAGAAGTATCCGGAAAAGATGCTGGCTTACAACTGTTCGCCCAGTTTCAATTGGCGCAAAAAGCTCGATGAGCAAGCCATTGCGCGCTTCCAGACAGAACTGGCGGGCATGGGATACAAGTTTCAGTTCGTAACCCTTGCGGGATTCCACGCGCTGAACCTGAGCATGTTCGAACTGGCGCGGCAGTACAAGGAAAGCGGAATGGCCGCCTACTCGGCGTTGCAGGAGAAGGAATTCGCCAGCGAGCGCGCGCACGGATACCAGGCCGCGAAGCACCAGCGCTTCGTCGGTACGGGATACTTCGATCAGGTACAGCAGGTGATCAGCGGCGGACTGGCGTCGACCACGGCGCTGGCCGAATCCACCGAAGCCGAACAGTTCTCTGCCGGAGGAATATCAGCTCCGAAGTTGCACAGCAAGCCCAGAGCGATCGTGCAGGAACAGCCCTTTCCCGATATGCCTCACGAGGAAATGCTGCAGCCGTCAGGCGACTAGAATCGCGACGATATAATTGCGCCGGACACGGACACGGAGACGCATTGGGCGTAAATCCCAACGCGCTCTTCGTGTCGTTTTCTGGTGTTTATTTCTTGCTTAATTCGCCGACCGATGCACGGTCTGCCCGCGCGGATTGCTGCATGTTCGTTCTGCTATAATCTGTACCCTGCGGTGTTGTTTCACATCAGTGCGGAAGTGGTGGAACTGGCAGACACACCATCTTGAGGGGGTGGCGCCGAAAGGCGTGGGGGTTCAAATCCCCCCTTCCGCACCAATTTAAAGGCTCTATATTGATTAGGTTACGGGCTGCCAGCGAATTTCGTACCCTAATGATCGACCAATGACTTCTCGTCATTACCCTCCTTGTGCCTTACTCTTGGGCAAGCGTAAGCACCGATGGCACTCGCTGTGGTTCACAAAAGTGCAATAGCGCATAGCCGATTCCTGCAATGCCGGTCATCAGCCCCGGGCTTTCTACGGCGTGTGGGGTGCCGCAGAGGTAGCCCTGACCATCCATGTTGCGCAGCACACCCGCGATACGACGATTTGCTTCCGTGATGCAGTCCTCACGATTGACTGTCCTGTTGTCCGTCTGCAAGTTCGGAAAAAGAGACCAGCTGCGTCTTGGGCAACACTCCTTTGCCCAGCGCTCGCAACTTTTGCTCGCGAATCACGGGAGCGAACTTGCCGGGCCCACTTATTCCTTCAAGTTCCACCTGTTGGCCCAGCAAGTGAGAAAACTTGGGCGCGGCGCTTCCCTCGACGTAAATGCCAGCCGTAGAATCCTGCACGAAAAAGTCCGGCGCCGGAGCGTCCATGGTAATGACGCCGCGCACCCGCACCGGATAACCCAACGCGGCTTGCTCAGGTGTCAAGCGGCGAATCTGTTCGGCGTGCATAAGAGTGGGAAGTGGCTTGGGAGAAGGCTGAGCCAAAGCATGGACGCTCAGCCCGTGGACAAGCAACGTCGACGCTGTAATGCAAAACACGCGCGCTGCTGTCGCACAACTATTCCTGGATGGCATAGTCCTGTGTTTCAACATGGAAACACCTGTAACGCTGACACTGGGCAGCATCACCGACAATCCACGCTATTGCATGGCCGCCCTTAGGGTAGCCGAAAGCTGCTTCTGGTGGAAGCGGGAGTTCATTGTTTCAGGCTTTCTCAAGCACGAAATATCCGTGCTGGCGGCGATTTCGATATTTCGAGAGCGGAGATGATAGGCCTGATTTGACAGGCATGAGATTCTAGTTCGCAAGTACCTGATCTGATGAGAGGCAAAATGTCCACTGAGAGTACGAGACGCGACTTTCTGAGAATATCCGCTGCCGGATTGGCAGCCAACGCGGTTACCGAAGCAACGCCGGCTTGGGCTTCCCTTCGTCCAGCCAATCCCGGTGCCGCTGAGATTACGGTGCGGGTGACCGATAAAAAGCGGCGCTTCGAAACCACCTCTCCTCTGGCATGGCGGCAGGGCTCTGGACAGCGTTCCGCAGAGACCATCGCGCTCAACCCGGAAAAGAAATTTCAGGAGATTCTCGGTTTTGGAGCGGCTTTTACCGACGCATCCTGCTACATGTTCAACCAACTGTCCGCGGACTCACGCGAGCAGTTGTTCCATGAATTATTCCATCCGTCGGAGCTGGGACTTAACGTCTGTCGTACCTGTATCGGCGCCAGCGATTACTCGACTGAAGTGTATAGTTTCGATGAAGGCGCGCCCGATCCAAACTTGAAGCGCTTCTCCATCGATCATGACCGCGCCTACCTTTTGCCGTCGCTGCGGCAAGCTCGCCAAGTAAATCCGGACCTGTTCCTGTTTGCCACTCCCTGGAGTCCCCCGGGTTGGATGAAAGCCAACGGTTCCATGCTGGGCGGCAGCATGCGCAAGAAATATTACGCGAGCTATGCCCAGTACTTCATGAAGTTCCTGCAAGCTTACGCGGCGGAAGGCGTCTCCATCCAGGCCGTCACTTCGCAGAATGAAGTGGACACCGATCAGGACGGCCGCATGCCTGCTTGCCTCTGGGGACAAGAGTATGAAATCGAATTCGTGAAAGGGCACTTGGGGCCAGTACTAAGGGCCAGTGGAATTCCAACGAAGATCTGGCTGCTTGATCACAACTACAATCTTTGGGGACGCGTCATTTGCGAACTCGACGATCCGGAGGTGCGCAAGTACACCAACGCGGTGGCTTGGCACGGCTATGCCGGTGACGTGAGCATGGTAGCCAAGGTCCGCGACGCTCATCCTGACGCCGAGATGCATTGGACCGAGGGTGGTCCTGACTACACCAGTCCTGATTACGCCACCGATTGGGCAAAATGGGGGAGCACTTTTACCGGGGCTCTGCGGAACTGGTGCCAGTCGATTACCGGATGGAATCTTGCGCTCGATGAGCAGGGCCGCCCTAACATCGGTCCTTTCCCCTGCGGAGGCGTCGTTACGGTTAATTCGCAGACGAAGGAAATTACGCGCAGCGGCCAGTACTGGGCGTTCGCGCATTTTTCGCGCCTGATTCGGCGAGGCGCGCACCGCTTCGATTCCCAGAGCACACTTGCAAACATCGATCACGTAGCCTGCGAGAATCCCGACGGTCAGAAAGCTCTGGTGCTAACCAACACTGCCACGGCGCGTCCCGTGGTGCTGCAAATGGGCACGATGACGGCCGCGCTAACCTTGCCGGATGATTCCGTCACAACCTTGACGTGGAAGTGAACACCAGCTCTAATGCGTTAGAGTGAATTTGTCGCGCAGTTGGATGTTGTCGGAAGAGCCGCCAACCAGAATTGTGAAGTCACCCGCTTCGGCGCTCCAATCGTTTTTCTTGACGTCGTAAAAAGAGAAAGCCCGGCGATCGAGCGTGAGCGTCACGCGCTTGGTCTCACCCGGTTTCAGATTTACCTTCGCAAACCCTTTCAACTCCTTGATCGGCCGGGGAACGCTGGAGTGAAGCTGACCGACATACAGTTCCGCGACTTCGGCTCCTTCGCGCTGTCCTGTGTTTTTCACGTCAAACGCAACTGTGACAGCATCATTCAGGTTTCCCGTCTGCGGCGTCACCGACAAATTGGAGTATGCGAAGGTCGTATAGGAGAGGCCATAGCCAAAAGCGAACAAGGGCTTCGTCTCAGAGCGATCGAAGTGCCGGTATCCTAAAAAGATTCCCTCCGAGTACTGAACCCTCTTTTCGCCCTTTTCAGGATAGTAGCTGTGAAACGTTGGGTTGTCTTCCCAGCGGCGCTCAAAAGATGCGGGCAACTTGCCGGACGGGCTGTAATCACCAAAAAGAATTTGAGCCAAGGCCGTTCCTCCCTCCTGACCCGGGTACCATGCATGCAGAATCGCTGGAACACGATCACTCCACTGGGTCATGTCCACGTTTCCCCCAGCGGTGAGCACAATGACTGTGTTCTTGTTGACCGCGCTGATTTGCCGGATTAGCTCGTCCTGTCCGCCCGGCAACTGAAAGGTTCGGTCAAAACCCTCGCCCTCCGTCTTTGGATCAAATCCTACGCAAATGACTGCGGCGTCAGCCTTCGCTGCGAGCGCTTTGGTTTCGCGGCCAATGGAAGCCTCGGCTCGAGTAACGCCGAAACCAACGATGGCACTCCCTACCGCTTCGAAATATTCGAGGCGGATTTTGTAGGCTTGGCCCGCTTCCAGATGCCTGCCATAGCTATCGACAGTTTGGGAATGACGTTGCCAGTCATCGATCACGATGTCGTCGCCGATATAGAGCCGAACCCCGTCGTCGGCGGAAGTAAAGAATTTGTAGTCTCCGGATTTCTGCGGCACGAAATATCCTGTCCAGCGAATCGAGAAATGATCGATAGGCTGGTTCGGAGCAAAACTTCCCTCTCCCCAATCGAAGTCGACATGCTTGTCGGTGCGCACCAGCGCAGGACTACCCCGCAATTCTTCATTGCTAAAGTATTCTCCTTTCAAACCGCTCTCGCCGCCGGGCGCAATAACAAACTCGGCGTTATCAAAAACTTCGTCGAGAGGAGGCGTGTCAACCGCGTATAGAACTCTGGCTTTTATTCCCAGACGATTGCTGATGCCTTCCAGATAGCTGACTGCGCTGAACGGTTTGGTTTCAGCACTGCCGCCTCCACCGGGCACTGCGGGATACGCATCTGGCCCAATTACCGCAATCGTCTTCACTTTGCTTTCATCGAGCGGAAGCAAGTTGCCGGAATTCTTCAGCAAAACCATGCTCGCCCTGGCCACCTCAAGGGCGATCTGCCGGCTCTCCTGGCTGTAGGAAGGAATATCAGTGTCGGTCTGCGGCTGATCAAAAAATCCGAACTCGATCGCCTTTCGTAATATTCTGCGAACCTTGTCGTCGAGCGTCGCGACCGGAACTTTCCCTTCCTTGACAGCCGGAAGCAGCGTCTCGTGGTTCATGAAAACTGGCGAAGGCATCTCCAAATCCAGGCCGCCGATGGCGCCAGCAACTCCGTCGTGCGTCGCCCCCCAATCGGACATGAGAATCCCATCGAAGCCCCACTCTTTTTTCAGGATCTCATTATTCAAATGATTGTTCGCGGTCATGTAGACGCCATTGACCAGGTTATAGGCGTCCATCACCGCGCCCACCTTCGCTTCCTGCACCGAGGCTTCGAATGCCGGCAAATAAAGTTCGCGTAGGGTTCTTTCGTCGATATCGGAGCTCAGGGTAGTGCGCGCGAACTCCGAATTATTTCCCGCAAAATGTTTTGCAGTTGCGATCACGCGCTGTGATTGGATTCCTTTAATGACCGAAACGGCCATCCTGGAGGCGAGAAAAGGGTCTTCCCCGAAGTATTCGAAGTTGCGGCCATTCATCGGCGCGCGATAGATGTTCATGCCCGGAGCCAGAATGAAATGCACGCCGCGGGCGCGCGCGTCTTTGCCCATCGACGTGCCGAATCGCTCGGCGAGTTCAGTATCCCAGGAGGCTGCCAGCGCAATGCCGGCCGGATACGCCGTGGTGAGTCCGTAGTCATGAACGCCCATGGGTCCGTCGGACATCTTGAGAGCGGGTATCTCTAGGCGGGGAATCGGGCGAGTGAAAAAGTCATTGATTCCTCCGATGATCTCGATCTTTTCCTCCAACGTCATCTTGCTGAGAATTGAATCGACTCGCTTCTCTATCTCTGGTTTTGGCTGTATTGCCTGGGCGGAGACAGACTGAACAAGAGTGAAAACAACCAGAGCGACCATCAACCGCAGACTGTGTGTCATCATTTCGTTATTGGCTCCCTGCCTGGCAATGAAGAGACATAACGCGACTTCTGCAATCTTAGTGATCGTTTCCTAATTCGCGGGTTGGTAGACCCGCACGTAATCTACCAGCATGGTTTGCGGAAAAGCCGTAGTAGCGTCTGGATTCCCCGGCCAGTCGCCGCCTACCGCAACGTTTAGCAGGAGAAAGTACGGATGATCGAATACCCATTTCCGCCCCGGAGGAAGATCGGATCGAGTGCGCGTGACATAAAGCGCGTCGTCGGCATAGAAACGAATCGCATTGGCTTCCCACTCCACTGCGAAAACGTGAAAATCATCCGCGAACCGCCGGCCTTCCGGCAACTTGTAGGGCGCTGTTATTCCATCAGTTGCGCTGTAGCCGGGCCCGTGCAGGGTTCCGTGCACTGTCGAAGGTTCCTTGCCAAATTTCTCCATGATGTCGATCTCGCCGCAAGCAGGCCAGCCCGCCTTGCCGATGTCATCACCTAACATCCAGAACGCCGGCCACATACCCTGTCCGGAAGGAATTCTAATGCGCGCCTCGAAGCGGCCGTACGCCTGCGAGAACTTCCCCGCGGTCTTGAGCCGGGCGGAAGTGTAGTTTCTGCTCATGCCGTCGGCACCCGTATAACTCTCTTGCCGCGCCTGGATGACCAGGTTCCCATCCTTGATAAACACATTTTGCGGACGATTCGTGTAGTACTCCAGCTCGTGATTGCCCCAACCGTTTCCGCCCACTTCGATAACCCACTTGGATGGGTCGATCGCAGAATCGTTGGAGCCGTTAAATTCGTCGCTCCACGTCAATTTCCATTTGACGCCCTTCGGGCCGGATGGACTTCCCTTCTGAGCTCTTGCATCAATACGCAACAACAGGAACGCCATGGCCAAGCCGGTGGCAGCCAACACCAGGACACAGAGCCTGAGTCTGAGGTTCACTTACTGGCCTCCCAGCGAAACTGATGCACGAGATATTCGCATACGCGAAAGATGAAGGCAAGAATTCACGACCGCTGCTCCTGCCCCGTCCATGAACTCCGCACGCGCAATCTACAGGAAGGCGCATTTCATGAGCGCGTATCGACTGCCGCCTCAGCGGAGGTTTTTCCTGAGAGTAATGGTGGCATTGCTGATCAGTGGCTTGGCCCAGAAGCCGACGCTGAGAACAAACCCAAATGTGACGTAAAGAAAAGCCACGCCACTCCGCAGTCCAAGCCGGTCGCCGATGCCCCCGATGATCACAGGGACTATCGCTCCGCCGACGATCGCTGTGCTCAATATCCCCGAGAAAGAGCCGTGGTGCTCAGCGACCGAGTTGAGCGCGAGCGAAATCACAATCGGCCACATTACCGACGCGAACAGGCCAATCAAAGGGAAAGCAACCAGCGACACATGCGCCGGTCCCAGCAAAGCCGCGGAAAGACAGAACAGCGCGCCAACGCAAGCGCCAATCAAAACCTTGCGGCTATCAAATAGTTTGAGCAGCAACATGCCGATGGAACACCCGGCAGTGAGCAAACCCCAGAACCATGAGACCGCAGTAGCACCCGTAGTGTGAGGATCGAAGCCGTGATACTCGGACAGAAATTTCGAAATCCAATCCGCGGTGCCTTGTTCACAACCAACGTAGGCGAACATGGCGCCAAAATACATCCAGACCACTCGTTTTCGCGCCAGGCTGCGATACATCTCCCACGATCCAGCATGTTCCTCGGCGGTATGTTGAACCTGCGGGAACGTGGACAGAGATAGAACAGCTATCATTACCGCGGTGGAAATCGCGAAAATCCAATACATCGAAACCCACGGCAGCCCAGCGGGTGTCAATCTCCCTAGAACGCGCAGAAAAATATTTTGCCCGGGCGAACGTCCATTCAGGTTGAGAACGAGATAAGAATAAATTCGTGGGCTAACGAACGATGCGCTCCCGAAAATAAGTTGGGCTAAAGTTGAATTAAAGGCATAGTGTTCCTCGCCGCCCGCCACGCGCAACAACGGGTTGATCGCTACCTGCAGCGCCGCCATCCCGGCCCCGATCACGAACAACGAAACCATGGCCACGCGATATTGCGGAAACAGAGCGAAGCTCAGCGACCCCAGCGTGCCCACCAGAAACGCCAGTATCATCACCGGCTTCTCTGTAAATCGTTCGACCAGAAAACCCGCGGGAATCGACATCACCCCATAGGCGATAAAAAAAGCGAAGGCCAAAAATCCCGCGGCCGTCAGGCTGACGTGAAAGCTGTTGATAATATCCGGCACAATCGGACCAAGAATATTGGTCAACAAGGAAATCACGAAGAAAGTGAGAAAGACCAGAACGGCCATGTACCGATTTCTTGCCATCAGTATTCCAGTAACCGTTCCCGACATTGACCCTGGTTGGAAAAGTCAGGATGCACGAGGCACCTTCAGACCGAAGCGATCATGCCAGACCCGCGCCGCGCCGATCAGGTTGGTGTCTTCTCCCAGCGAAGCCAGTGCCAGCTCAGTCTTCTCAAAAGGAACAAAACGGCAGCCGCGACAAATCACCTTGCGAATGCCGTCCAGAAACAGAAGCGCGCTGTTCATTACGCTGCCGCTCAGGACAATTATGTCGGGCGTAAACAGGTTGATGAGGTTGGCCAGCCCCAGACCCAGGTAATAGGCCTCTCGTTCGACCGCCCGCCGCGCCAGAGCATCGTCTTCCTGCGCGAGCTGGCAGATGCGCTTAGCGGTAAGACGGTCACGATTTGGATAGTCCTCCGGCGCATTGGCGTTCACCCATGCGACCATCGCCGGCCCCGCCGCCAGCGATTCCCAGCAGCCATGGAAACCGCATGAACAGAGTGGCCCGGCAGGGTCGATGACCTGGTGGCCAACTTCGGGATGCGACCCACCGACGCCGCGGTAAAGCTTTCCGTCAAAGACAATCCCGCCGCCGATTCCGGTTCCAACCGTCACATAGATAAGCCGCGACCTGTTCTCCCCGGCGCCCCAGCCTGCCTCCGCCATGGCTGCGGCATCGGCATCGTTTTCCAGCGCCACCTGCACTTCGAAAATGCGAGCCAGGTCTTCCACGGGATTCTGCCCGCGCCATCCCGGAAGAAAATCCACTTCCCCAAACCTGCCAGTGAATGGGTCCACGGGACCAGTAGATCCGATCCCTATGCCGGTGATCTCAACCCCGGCAAGGCGCGCCGTCTCGCGCAGCATGCGGGTGGTGGTGCTCAGGCCGTTCGCGTAGCTGTCGGCATCGGTGGGCGATTCCTGGCGCGACAATATTTGCCCGCTATCGTTCACCATACCCACCGCAATTTTTGTTCCGCCAATGTCAACGGCCCCGATCATGAGACATTCCCTGTCAGTTCCTCGCGACGCAGCTATCCCCTCATTGAATGAAACACTCAGAGCCTACTTCGACGTGCTGTCGTCAGCTCTTGATGCTTCTGGAGGCTTCATCCCACGACACTGGCGTCTTGCGAAAATAAGATTCATTCGCCATGTGGCAGGCCAGTGCCGCGTGATGGCCGAAGACTGCATCTTCCACAACCGGCTTACGGGAACGTGCGGCCTCGAAAAAAGTCCACAGGTGGGGCTTGATGTCGTCGTAATCCGGTCCCTTGAATGCCACGGTTTCGGGCATGGGCTCGTGGCCCAATTTCGGATCGTTCTCCTCGTGCCATTTCTTCTCGTAGGCGCCGCGCATGGCGCGCGGGAATCCCGAGTCGTAGTAGCTCGGCCCTGAGTCCTTGCCAGTTTGTGGCGTGAAGCTCAGACCGAATTCCGTCACTTCGAGAATTCCCTTCGAGCCCTGGATGCGGTAGGTCTCTGGCATGTCTGTCCCCTGATTCAGCCGCATGTAAACCGGCAGATCGCCGTAGTAAAAGAGAGTAGCGTGAACGTCAGGCATGTTGCGGCCATCCTTCCAGCGCCGGATTCCACCGATCGCCATAGCCTGGCGCGGAGCCTCGTTGATGTCCAACATGAACATCATGCCGCTGATCAAATGAACCAAAAGGTCCCCCGCCAGACCTGTGCCATATTCCTTCCAGCAACGCCAGCGGGCGAAGATGTAGGGATCGAACGGGCGCTTCGCGACAGTTCCCTGCCAAGTGTCCCAGTCGAGCGTGGCGGGTGATAGATCGGGGGGCGGCGGATATTCCCACGCGCCGGTTGGATCGTTTCGCCCCAGCCATCCCTCAACCATCATCAGATCCCCCAACGATCCTTGCGAGATCAACTCTTTGGCCTTGGCGCAGATCAAGGAACTCACGCGCTGTGCGCCAATCTGAACGATGCGATTATTTTTTTTGGCCGCGGCTACCATTTCAACCCCCTCGGCGGCGCTATGCGACATGGGCTTTTCGCAGTAAATATCTTTCCCCGCGCTCACCGAGTCCACCACAATCTGCTTGTGCCAATGATCGGGAACGGCCGCCACGATGCAGTCAATTTCTTTGTTGGCCAGAAGCTCCTGATAGCGGCGGGTAACGGGAAGGTTAGGCTTATCGGTAGCTTCTCGAGCCAGAAGGTGACGTCCATCGTAGAGATCGCAGGCGGCCGCGCATTCCACTCCAGGTAACGTGATGGACTGAGCCAGCAACTGCGATCCCTGCATCCCCACCCCGATCATGCCGAAGCGGACCCGATCGCTTGCGGCAACTGGACGCGGCGAGGCCAACAACGTTTTAGGACTCAGCAGAACCGTGCTTGGAGCGAGAGTTGCACCCGCAGCGGCAGCGCCAATTTCCAGAAATCTACGGCGTGAGAACTTGCTCATGGTGTTGGCTCCTTGTTTCGGTGGATTTTTTGTCAATGATTATTTCTAAACCCTAACCCTACTTTCCTACTTCTCACCTTTGGGCGCAGTCACCCTCTCGCGCAACAGGCCCCATTCGTCCTCGACGATGTAAGAACAGAAACGAAAGGAATCAGAGTCCACTCCTGACATCCGTGCCAAACGTTCCGCCGCGAGCTGTGCCGGGATGACGTCGATCAGGAATTGCCAATCGGATGGTACTTCAGGAAGCTGCAAGACCAAGTCACCGGCATCCGCGGGGAGATCTTGGCCAATCAGCATGACCGAAGCGCCGAGCCTCCGGAGATCCCGAGCCACCGCCAGATCCTGGCCGCGCATTCGCAGGCCATCGATCCATATACCAAAACGTGCACCCTCAGCGACCATCTCCTGCGGACCATGTCGAAAGCCGCCCGTCCCCATCGCCGTTGCCGGAGACTTCACGCCCTCCTCCCACAGAAGTCGGGCCTCATGGCAGCTCCCCAGACTTGAACCGCGCCCCAGAAAGTAATAAACGCCGCCGGGTAAAAGCCAGGCTGCGTCAGCGAGCTGATTCTGCCACCCTGCGATGGATGCACCCGTATCCTCGAGCGCACGGGAAAGTGAAGTGGCGATCATGTCATCAAAGGAACTCACAGCAGCGCAGGCCAGGGCACCGACGGTGGCGGCCAGCGTTGAATAAGTGTTGACTGAAATTCCATGATCCAGCTTGGCCGCAATCACAATCGGTATCTGTGCGCGCTGGGCGAGAGGGCCGTCCTCTGAATTCGTCACACCGATCACGATGGCACCGCACTCATGAGCTTTGGCCAGAAGTTGAACGATCTCTATACTTCGGCCGCTGCGCGAGATGACAATGATGACCGCGCCAGAGGGGATCGCGGCAAACTGCACCAGCTCGGAAACCTCCTGAAGATACACCGGAAAACCGCCGAGCGAAAACAACGGCCCAGCCGTTAACGCAGCATGCCAACTGCTGCCGATACCAGTGACGTAGACATGCCGGGCGTTCTCAATAATCGCAGCTGCTTCCGCCAATCGACGCTGGCCCGCTCCCCGCAGGTAGTCAATCGTCAGCTGCAGTTCGGTAGGTTGACGGAGGATGTCTTGTAGGAAACGTGTCACCATTTACCCGGGGCAAGTCGGCCTATGAAAAAACCTTTGTAAGAAAGCGGTCTATGAGAATTTTGTTAGACTCTCCCTTTTAGTCATCGCCCGCCCACTTTGTCAAGCGGAGCCGAAAACGGCTTTGTATCGCGCTCTTCTCCTGGCGTGCAGGACCAATCAATTACAATCCCTTCCTGAGGGGAATTTTCATGCTAAAAGGATTGGCGTCTATTGTTCCGCGGTCGTCGGTGAAACGGAATCGAAGCAACCTGACTTTTCGGCGAACACTATTCGCGTCAACCGCTTTCATTTTAGCGCTTTCTATGCGCTCTTATTCCGAACCCCAGAACTCCACGGACACAACTTCGCTGGTTCAGTCTCTTCTGGGACGTTGGGACTTGACCGTGAAGACTCCGGAACGCGAGGCTCCCTCGTGGTTGGAAATTACCCAGGAAAATGGGCAGGTCAAAGTTCGCATGGTAAGCCGCTGGGGACACGCGCGGCCGCTGCCGAAATCTGAGATCTCGGATGGCCTCATCACGTTCGTTTCTCCCAAGGAAGAGGAAGAACGGAAAGATGACATGGTTTTTGAGGGCAAGCTCTCTGGGAAGACTCTGGTGGGGACCACGACTGGGCCCGATGGAACTCAGTGGCAATGGACTGGCGAAAGAGCTCCGTCGCTGAAGAGAACAAGCGCTCCGAAGTGGGGGAAGCCGACGCAGTTGTTCAACGGCAAGGACTTGAGCGGGTGGAGGATGAGCGATCCGGGCGCAAAGGCAAGCTGGGCGGTCGAGAACGGCACGCTGGTGAGTCCCGGACACGGCCCTGAACTTATCAGCGATGCCAAATTCAAAGATTTCAAATTGCACGTCGAGTTCAATTGCCCTCCAGAATCGAATAGCGGAGTTTACCTGCGCGGCCGGTACGAACTTCAGATCGAAAACGATCCCCAGCCAGAAGGGCCAACGATGCGCACCGGTGGCGTGTATGGCTTCCTGGCTCCCTCGCCGGAACAGCCACGCAGGCCGGGAGAATGGCAGACCTATGACATCACGCTGGTCGGAAGAATGGTCACCGTTGTGCAAAATGGCCAGACCATTATTGATAAACAGGAAATTCCGGGTATCACCGGCGGGGCATTGGATAGTCACGAAGCACTACCCGGACCGATCTACCTGCAGGGTAGTGAGGCCGGACACGTCGCTTTTCGGAACATCACGATTACACCGGCGAAGTGAGTCCTCAATGCTCGACGAGGCTCTCCAGCGCTGAAAAGAATGCCGGGTAAGAAATTGCCGCACATTCACTTCCGCGAATCAAGGTTTCTCCCTGCGCTCGCAACGCCGCAATACTGAAGGCCATCGCGATCCTGTGATCGTCGAACGATTCGAGTTCGGCGCCGCGAAGCGACTGTCCTCCGGGAATCTTCAGGCCGTCCTGTCGCTCCTCTACTTGGGCGCCCATGGCGCGGAGATTCGCGGCGATAGACGCGATGCGGTCTGACTCTTTCACCCGCAACTCTTTCGCGTCGCTGAACTCGATTCCCTGCTCGGTGTACGGAGCAATCGCGGCCAGCACGGGGATCTCGTCAATCAGCGCCGCGGTATCGGCTCCAGCGATAGTCGCGCCTTTCAGTTGTCCGCCCTCGACCTGCAACGTGCCGACCAGTTCGCCGTGAAGTTCCTCAAGTTGAGTTACGGAAATTCGCAGCCCCATTTGCACGAGAATGTCGAGCAGGCGCGCCCGCGTAGGATTCATCAGTAAATTCGTGATAGTCAACTGCGAACCAGGAAAAAGAGCGGCTGCACAAAGAAAGAACGCAGCGCTGGAAAGATCGCCGGGAACTCGCGCTTCGATTCCGCGCAAGCGTTGGCCGCCGCGAATCCGAACTTCATTTTCTTTGCGCTGCAGCTCTGCGCCAAAAGCCCGAAGCGCCACTTCCCCGTGATCCCGCGTCCGCAGCGGCTCTTCAATGTGAGTTTCGCCTTCGGCCAGCAGTCCCGCAAACAGCAGGCAAGTCTTCACCTGCGCGCTGGCCACTGGCATTCGGTAGTGGATGCCTTTGAGGTTAGTACCGGCAATGCGCAGCGGCGGATGTCCATTTTGCGATGTGATTTGTGCGCCCATGGCTGTGAGCGGCGTGATGACGCGCTCCATCGGCCGACGCGAAAGCGATTCATCCCCCGCCATCTCGCTGGTGAATTTCTGGCCCGCCGCAATGCCGCTCAACATGCGAATGGTTGAACCCGAATTTCCGCAGTCCAGCGGCTCGCTTGGCGCGGCCAGCGACAGCCCGCTTCCCTGCACCTCGATGAAATTGTCGAGACCATTCTTGCGCTCCCACTTCACCCCGAGCGAGCGCAGGCAGACGAGCGTGCTGGCGCAGTCCGCACCGGTCGAGTAATTTTCCAGCCGTGACGGCCCATCGGCGATCGCCGCCAGCATCGCGTAGCGGTGCGAAATGGATTTATCTCCGGGAAGGCTTACGCTGCCGCGCACATTGCGCGCCGGGCGCACAATCACCTGTGATTGGCTTTTCATTCTGAGATCTTCATCCTGAGATCAATATAGCGGAAGGGAGAAGTAACACAGAGTCCGGCGATGAGTATTGCCGAATCGCTAAACGAGAGCCTTGGCCTCAGCAGTTGCTTGCTGCAATACATCCGGCGGAATTTCCTTCAATCTCAGGCCAAACTCGAACATCGGAGTTTCCGTTCCGCGTCCCCAGCGCGCCACTTCCCAATGTGCGCGCACGAACTTAATGTCGGGGTGTGCCGTCAGATCAAGCAATAGCGGCGACTGGCCGCAATAAAACTTCTGCGGAAAGGTGACGATGGGCTTCGCGCCCCACGTTGTGCCGTCCCCAGAACCGTGGATACTGATTTCAAGCGACTCCTGCTCGACGATTCTATTGATCTCAAGCGTCAACAGGAAGACTCGTCCCGTAGC
>WNFE01001307.1_pt1 | contig 17999 bp, 16 predicted proteins | sample 5400451 | NCBI WGS metagenome assembly WNFE01 (sample SAMN13153344, study PRJNA577476) | soil metagenome | isolation source: 200 cm saprolite under Douglas fir tree site 2 hole 2 | place: USA:California | collected 2015-04-18
ATTAAGGGCATTGGTGAATGGTCAGCAACATTCATTATGGTGCGAGGCCTAGGTCGAATGGAGCATGTTCCCCTAACTGAGAAAAGACTGGTTGAAGCAACTTCCAAAGTCTATGGCCTGGGTGAAGAAATGAGCCGTGATGCTCTAAAACGCCTCGCTGAAAGATACGGGCCATGGCAAGGCTATTGGGCACACTATTTGAGAGTTGCATCTTAGTACCACAAGGGACTCTCTTCACTTTTTTTCCCTGGCAACCAATCGCAACAATAGAAAGAATAAGACACCCACTGCAATGATGACGAAGCCAATAATCAGCGGAACAACACTATTATGGCCAAATAGTTCCAGGTAATCAGTAACTTGAACAGTTATCCCAGCAATCAAAATAGAGAGTGCGATACCCATTGAAGTACTTATACGTATTTTACGCATACAAGTCTTGACCTTTTAATTTATCATAACTCTCAGATAGTGTTCTATCAGGGTTGCTTTGCTGCCATTCTACCATAAACCAGCATAGAAAGGTTGTCCATGAGTAACTTGCGACCAGACGGCACTCTAGAACTATCTAGTGAAGAGCTTCGGGCGACGTTTGAGTTCCAGGTAGTGTACTATACTATTAGAAATAGCACAGCAAAGGAGAAAACGATGGACAAAGTGAATCTTGCTCAGAAATTTGACCTTTTCCAGGAGTACTGGAGCCCGAAAATTGTGGGCGAACTCAACGATTCCTATGTCAAACTGGCCAAGCTCAAAGGGGAATTCGTCTGGCATCATCACGATACAGAGGATGAGCTGTTTCTTGTTGTAAAAGGACGATTACTGATTAAGTTGCGAGACCAGGATATTTTGTTAGAGGAGGGTGAGTTCGTAATCATTCCTAGAGGTGTTGACCACCTGCCCATTGCTGACGAGGAGGCTCATGTTCTACTGCTTGAGCCAAAAACTACGCTGAATACCGGCAATACACAAAACGAAAGAACGGTTATCGACCTGGAACGGCTCTAACGAATCAAGGAGTAGGTTATGAATAATCTGCCTCGTCTCGCCCAATTAGTCAAGGCAAGGAATACCGTCGAGAGCAACATCGCAAATCTCATTGGAGAGCCGGTTCATATCGGATCAGTTGGTGATTACATTGCCTCAGTTATTTTTGGGATTACGCACGAAAAATCGGCAACGCAAAAACCAATCTACGATACATTTTCATATGGTCCGTTAGCTGGACATAGTGTCGATGTGCAATGGCACACAAAACGCGAAGGAGATCTCGGCCTGAGGACGGACCCTCCACCAGATTATTATCTCGTCCTTTCAGGTCCAAAAGTGGGAGCGAACACAATACATAGTCTTGCCAATACCTGGGTGATTGAGTCGGTTTACCTCTTCGATGCAAGAGAATTGCTGACCGCATTACATGAACGCGGCGTTCAAATTGGCAACAGAACCAGCGTTATTGGGCAACTCTGGGAGCGTGCAGAGATATTTCCAGTACAACGAAACAATCGATTGGTTCTCTCCGAAGAACAGCGCAACCTTCTGTATCTTTTCGATTGAAAGAGGAACCCGTAAATTTAGAGGGTCACAAACGATTTGTAAAGATAGAGGGAATGCAAGTTCCTGTTCCACCATTGGAGTATGAGCACCATCATATCTGAAGTTAGGGAAAATGCAAAGGGCCCACACGTTAAAACAAGTGATAGAAGAAGGCTTAAAACATAACCTTTACAGCGCGTTATACGTTATAATGCAAGAACATATATGCATGGATAATAAACCATATCCGTTGAAAGGAACTATATGGTCACGAAGAAGGCCACTCGGACAGCTACGAAGAAGCACCCTAAGCTCGAAGAGGATCTATCAAGCAGGGATGATATATTAGAATTACCATTATTACCCATCCGCAATACAGTCTTACTGCCTAACCTGGTCACTCCTTTAATTGTGGGACGCGAACAATCCATAAAGGCCATCGAAGATGCAATGGGCAAGGATCGCACCCTGTTCGTTGTGATGCAGATAAATGAAGAGCTGGAGGATCCTGGTCAGGAAGATGTATACACCATAGGTATCGAAGGCATAATTGACCGGGTTCTGAAGATGCCGGATGGTACAACCAGCGTGCTTCTGCACGGTCAACGACGTTTGCGTCGCCTTGAGTACACTCAACAAACACCTTTCATGCGTGTGCGTACAGAAGCCGTATACGAAGAAACAGAGCGCACACTCGCGGTAGAGGCACTGGTGCGAGCAGCGCTAGCTCTCTTCGAAAAATGTGTGAAACTGAACGGCACACTACCCGATGAAGCTTTCATCACTGCAATGAATATCGACCAACCCGGCTGGCTAGCAGATTTTATAGTTTCCGTGATGGAACCGCCTGCTGCGGTACGTCAGAGCATACTGGAAGCCTTCAGCGCCGAGGAGCGATTACAAAAGACATGCATCCTGCTCACTAAAGAACTGAATATTTTAGAGTTAGAAAATCAAATTCATAGTCAGGTCCAGCAAGAAGTCGATAAGAGCCAGCGAGAATATTTTCTACGTGAACAACTCAAGGCCATACAACGAGAATTAGGTGAAACCGACCCGACCATAGGCGAAAATGCGGAGTTGCGCGAGAATATACTCTCCTCTGGAATGCCAGAAGAGGCGATGGCCAAGGCAATTAAAGAGTTAGATCGTCTGAATTCAACACCCTCTATGGCTCCAGACGGAGGCGTAATACGCACGTACCTGGATTGGTTCGTCAGTCTTCCCTGGAATAAAGCTACTGTAGATCAATTGGATATTAAAGAAGCGACAAGAATTCTCGCGGAGAGACATTACGGCCTTGAGAAGGTGAAAGAGCGCATTCTTGAGTACATGGCGGTGCGTAAGCTCTCAGACAATATGCGCAGCCCAATTCTTTGTTTCGTTGGGCCTCCTGGAGTTGGCAAGACCTCGCTTGGCCGTTCGATTGCCGAGGCGCTCAATCGTAAATTCGTGCGTCTATCACTGGGAGGCATACACGATGAAGCTGAGATTCGCGGGCATCGTCGTACCTATGTTGGAGCACTTCCAGGTCGCATCCTCCAAACCATGAAGACCGCTGGCACTATTAATCCTCTCTTTGTACTGGATGAAATAGATAAGATAGGTGCTGATTTCCGGGGTGATCCCTCTGCCGCATTGTTAGAGGTGCTCGACCCCGAACAAAACCACGCATTCTCTGATCACTACCTCGAGGTACCGTACGATCTCTCAAAGGTCATTTTTCTTACAACGGCGAACGTTTTGCATCCCATTCCCGCGGCCCTGCGCGATCGACTTGAGGTTATTGAATTGCCAGGGTATACGGAAGAAGAAAAGATGCACATTGCCCGCCAGTTCCTTATTCCCAAACAGATGATGGAACACGGGCTGAAACCCTCGCATGTTGAGATTGACGACGAAGCGTTACACCATATCATTCGGGATTATACGTTCGAGGCGGGTGTGCGCAACCTTGAACGCGAGATTGCCTCAATAATGCGCAAAGTCGCTCGGAAAGTAGCGGAGGGACGACGTACCAAAACAAAAGTAACGGCAGGAAAGATTGGCGATTACCTGGGTCCACAAAAATACTACTATGGGCTAGCAGAAGAGAACGATGAGCCAGGCGTCGCTACAGGAGTAGCATGGACTAGCGCAGGTGGCGATTTAATAACCGTCGAGGCCACACTCATGGAGGGGCGAGGTAATTTGACACTTACCGGGCAACTCGGCGACATTATGAAAGAATCGGCCCAGGCAGCTCTTTCTTATGCACGCTCACGCGCCGGACAACTGGGAGTAGAGAGCCGTTTTTACGAGAAATACGATATTCACCTGCATTTACCCGCAGGCTCGATCCCCAAAGATGGACCGTCAGCAGGTATTACGATGGCGACAGCATTGATCTCCGCGCTGACAAAACGAGCTGCCCGTCGAGATGTTGCGATGACCGGAGAAATTACCCTGCGAGGCCGCGTCCTACCGATTGGCGGTGTCAAAGAAAAGGTTCTGGCGGCGCACCGCGCAGGCATTAAAACGTTCATCCTGCCCAAACGCAATATGAAAGACCTCGATGACGTACCGCGAGAAGTGATCAATGAACTGCACTTCGTGCCAGTTGAACGCATGGATGATGTTATTTCTGTTGCCTTGCATGCTCCAGTTTTTTCCAAAGACGAGTTGGAGACAGCGCCTATCATGCCTATCAAAACAGTAAAGCCTAAAAGAACTTTAACTTCCAAGGCAGCTACAAGTGGAGTAAGTGCAAATCCCCACACTCACTAGGAGCGAGGATAGAGTCACAACAATATGAAACTGACACCCAAAGAGCAGGATCGACTTACTATTTTCACGCTGGCTGAACTAGCCCGCAGGCGACGCGCACGGGGAATGAAGCTCAATTATCCTGAAGCGGTAGCGTTGATATGCGATGAAGTAATGGAGGAGGCACGCGCCGGACGCAGCTATGAAGAGGTAGTCGCACATGGTATGCAGGTCCTCGCCGAAGAAGATGTGATGGAGGGGGTGGCAGAACTGGCAAACAAGATCTATATTGAACCGCTCTTCAACGATGGTACCAAACTGGTCGTACTCCATAGTCCCATACAAAAGCTAGGAAAGAAAACGCAGGAGAAAAAGAGTGCTCCGGGTTCCCCCTTGCCGGACATGATCACTATCAATGCAGATAAGCCCACCATTACGCTGACGGTCACGAATACGTCTGATCACCCTGTGCAGATCACCTCGCATATGCCCTTTGGGGAGATCAACCGGCGTATGCAATTTGATCGCGAACAGGCAAGGGGTTATCGTCTCGACATTCCAGCGGGAGGTGCCATACGCTGGGAGCCGGGAGAAACGAAAGAGGTCCGCCTGTGCCTTTTGAAATGAGTCGCAACGAGTATCATGCCCATTATGGTCTGACAGTTGGCGATATTGTGCGCCTTGGCGATACAAACCTGTACATACGTATCGAACGCGACTACACCTCCTACGGCGATGAAGTGCTGGCAGGGTTCGGCAAGACGGTACGTGATGGATTGATGGCAAACTCGCGCCTGGGCCGGGAGAGCGAGCTTGACCTCGTGCTAACCAATGCTATTATACTTGATCCAATGCTGGGAGTGATCAAAGGCAACATCGGGATCAAAGAAGGACGTATTGTTGGTATTGGCCGGGCGGGTAATCCTGATATCAGTGAGAACATTGATCTCCTGATCGGAACAAATACAGCGATTTTGCCCTGCGATGGCTTGATTGCCACACCTGGAGGCATAGATAGCCATGTTCACCTGCTCAGTCCGCGCCTGTTTGCTACCGCACTTTCATCTGGCATTACCACCTTCGTAGCGATGGATGCGGGACCAATGTGGAACGTCGGGGTCAATCCCGATTTCTTTTTGCAGCGCATGTTCGAGACGTTTGAGGATGTCCCGATCAACGTTTGTTTCCTGGCGCGTGGTTGCAGCAGCCATCCCCAGGGCTTGATGCAGAGTATAGAGGCGGGCGCAGGTGGCTTGAAAATCCATGAGGACCTGGCAGCATTCCCCAATGTCATTGACTGCTGCCTGACAGTAGCCGAGCAAATGGATGTATCGGTGGCGATACACACCGATGGTCTGAACGAATCGGCAGAACTGAGCGATACGATTGCGGCAATTGCGGGCCGCGCCATCCATGCCTACCACGCTGAAGGAGCAGGTGGCGGCCCATACGATTTACTCGAGATCGTGTCTCAGCCAAATGTGATTCCCTCATCGACTAATCCCACTATTCCATATACTATTCACACCCCCACTGAACACTTCGACATGATTATGACGGTGCATGGACTAAACCCGGCATTTCCAGAAGATGTGCTGGCGGCACAACATCGTATACGCCCGACTACGATGGCAGCAGAGACACCGTTGCATGACCTTGGTGCGATCAGCATAACAGCATCCGATTCGCTTGGAATGGGACGTATAGGCGAGACGATCCAGCGTACCTGGCAGATGGCACATGCAATGGAAGTTCAAGATAAGCCGAAAACGGAAGGTGCTGATTCTAACGAGAGAGTGTTACGCTTCCTCGCCAAATACACGATTAATCCCGCGATTGCTCATGGATTGATACAACATGTGGGCACGTTGGAGCCGGGGAAACTGGCAGATGTGGTGTTATGGCGTCCCAAGTCTTTCGGTATCAAACCAAACATGGTTATCAAAGGCGGGATGCCAGCATGGGGGGCGCCTGGTGATGGCAACGCAACAATTGAGGGAGCTGAACCACGAGTGTACGGTCCATTCTTTGGTGGTAGGGGTCAGACCGCGGGGGCTCTCTCAATTACATTCGTCTCGCAGGCATCACTCGACGCGGGGCTACGCAAACGCTTAAGCGGTCACCGGCAACTTCAACCGGTGAAACATACACGTACAGTGGGGAAGAAGGATATGCGCTTTAACAATGCGATGCCACCCGTTCGTGTTCACCCCATAACCCATGAAGTAACGATCAATGGGGAGAAAGTAGGCATAGAGCCGCTCAGTAGTGTTCCACTGAGCCGACTCTATATTGTATCGTGAATGGGGGAGGCGTAGCAAAGTAGGGGCGGGGCTTGCCCCCGCCCTGTATGCCCCTGATTTGTCCTATTAATCCGGCGGCAACTCCTGGAAGATCATCTTCACATTGATGCCACGGCTGGTGTTGACAGACCTCATCACAAAGTAAACCACAATCCCAATAACAATAAGAATGAGAGCCACTCCAACGCCACTGGAGTTGGATAACGATAGGTAGGCGGTGCCACTAGACCGTAGACCCTGGTAGACTGGATACCCAAATGCCGCCAAGTAGACAGGTACGATAAAGATCAGCCAGACGATCCCATACCAGACCAGGCGTGGTAGACCCAGGAATCTACCGGTGTTGTTAGTAAGCTGGAAGAGATCCGGGCGACGATACGGTATCAATATGGCATTTAATCCCGGCATGATCCAGGTGAGACCTGCTAATAGGATGCCAAAGAAGGTCGTGCTCGCCAGGGACACACCAAAGAACGTCAGCACGTAGAATACCGCACCAAGCAGGACCGCGATGACAATCACGCGCAGTGGCGCATTCGTGCGTTCATTCACAACACTGAACCACTCGGGTACCTGGCGATCAAGCGCCCACGCCAGCACGATACGCGAGAGAAAGATCGCGTACACGGGACAGAGTAAGACGTTCAGTGTGATGTTACCTAGCGCCACAATCAGCCACAGCGGCCACGCCCCAGGATGCACAGCCGTTGCCATCACCGGAGTAAATGGTGGCTGACCATTGAGAGGCGCACCGGCATTATTCCAGTAGAGATATCCCCAGGCATTGACCAGGTTAAAACCATAGTGATTGCCTTGTACATCCATATAGACCGAGTTCATGAATACAGCGAAGATCAGCGCTCCGATCACCGCAAAAAAGACTGCGCGCCTGACATTCCCTTTCACCTCGCCGGCAATGTAGGAGGAGAATTGGAAGCCGATATACTGGAAGAGCACTACACTGGCCAGGCCTGCCAGGGCAACCCACCCCAGCAATGAGAAATCGGGACTTCCAAGCGAATAACCTGCCTTGGTAGCCGCAGCCAAAATTGCTTTAGACGAGGTACCGAGAGCTGGCAAGGCGTTATTCAACGAGTTTTCGTCTATTGTGAATGATCCGATAAAGTTGATGGCCACCGAGACAATTGCGAAGATGGTGAGACCGGTCACGACCTTATGGAAGGTGCGCGTCTTCAAGATAGAAATACCGGCTATCACCAGCACAATGATGATACCTACAATAATTCTGCTGGCGTTATCCTGAAACCAGTTCGGTGCACCAGCAAAAGCGCTTCCCGGAAAAGCAACGCCGAGCAAGATACCTATGAGTTGGAGATTGTGTGTAGCGACGATGATTTCAAAACCAATGATAGTAAGCGCCGACCCAACAAGCGTCCAGCTTTCAATCCAGCCCCAGAATGGGCTAATGATCCGCGAAGTGAAAACATAATCGCCACCGCTGCGTGGCATTGCAGTTGTGAGACTGGAGAAAATCATACCCAGGAAGTAGCAGGCGACACCTGTGAGAACTGCTATATAGGCATATGCTGAGATACCGAAGGCTTGCCATTCCGGGTAGAGCGCATAGAAGGCAATAGCCCAACCCACTGATGTTCCTACGAAGGCGGCGATGTTGAAGAAGAGCGCGTTAGCCATGCTGACATCGCGCACCAACCCCGACGCCTGTCTGACGAATAACCCGCTTGGAGTAGCAGATTTTGCCATGAGTGCGAACCCCTTTCATGAGGGCGCAGTTCATTGTGCCAGCGATGAATAAAAAAGAGAGGTCAGGCACAATAAATGATGTACCCACAACTACCCCTGGACACGGAAAGCCCGGTCCAGTTTGTCCTTACCAAGATCAAAAACAAAGCCACGCAGGATGCCCTGGTTGGCCTCGCTTCCAGCATTGAAACAGGTAGTACGTCCAATCTTGCTTTGACCGCCAGATTCATGTACGTGACCATGCACACTGACCAACGGTTGAAGCTCCTGCAGCGCACGCCGCACACCTGTGCTCCCGACCGGGACGCGCAAGACATCGCCCATCGTCACCTTTGGTCGCAAGGTCTTGTCAAGTTCCGGGGCAGTGTCCAAACCGCTATCAAAAGGGGGAACGTGAATCATAAAAACGGCGTTACTCACATTTTTCAGCGTGCTCGCGCCCGCTTTGACATGCTCGTAATATTCTTCTTCGCTCCACTCACGAGGAGTGAGCCATGGGGTCGGATTGGCGTACTCGAAGCTAATCATCTCGTGATATTCGTTTAGTTGAATTGTTTTACCCACCGGGTTGACAGCATAGCTTGACTGCGCAATCATGGCATCGACACCAAAGTCATCATCGTTGCCTGGCATCATATAAAACTGCACACCGCTCTTGCCAATTCGTTCCTCAGCCAATGCTACCCAGTCACCCACGCGCTGGATCATTTTCTGACGAAACAATTCGCGCATCTTCTCCCCATCCGCCATTAATGCATTGACCTCGTCCTGGTCGGTCACAAACGGATAATAACCGATATCGGAGATACTATTCTCCAGGTTTTGTCGTTCGGTGTCGGTTTCAACAATATAGTCCTGGTCTAGAAAGGTAGCAGTATAACGTCCATTGTTTTGAGCTATGATTGGAACAATGGCTTTGCCCGTTAGATCACCCGCGATGAGGACAACGTGTGCTTCGTACACGTTCATTTTAATGGCGTTGAGAAGCTTACGGTAGGTACGATTTGCAGCATGAAGATCAGAGCACATGTAACAACGAAGATGTTTAGCCATGCTTTATCCTCTTGTAGGGGTCGTTTTGTGTTCATCAAACGCTTAAGAAATTACAAGCAAGTATACTAGAGCAGAGGTAAAAAAACAATGCTTGATGAATGCTACAATGCCAGACTTTTATAGACACTTTGAACACCAAAAAGCGTCTAACATAGCACAAAAATAACCTTGCGGTATCAATTTCTGTAGTTGAGCCGCGTTGTATCCTATGGGGATTTTGTAGACATCTGGCGTATCATCGAGGTTCTTCTGGAAGCTCGTACCAGCGCACACGCTCGCCAACCATTGCACGCGCTTTCCAAGCCAGCGTTTTGGTTTGCGCTTCCATATTAGCAATTAGAGTGTCGATACGCTTGATGACATACTCGGGGAAGTTACGCTCTACAGCAAAGGCTTTCACCTTATTTAGATTCAAGTCAAGCGTTTTATAGAGCCCCCAATCATTTGAAACTAACCTGGAGATGTACGCAGAATTAATGCCGCGATCAGTATCCTCAACGTCGTGATCAACAAACAGCGCTACCACGTCCAGCAGATCTTTCTCGTTTACTTCAACAATCTGCAATTTAGTAAGTAGAAGATCAGCTAGCGATAAGGTGCGTTTGTCAGTATCCAGCCGGGACCGGAAATCGATGTTATGACACATCTGCATGCGGTCAATGAAAATATCAACCTGCCGCCCATTCTGCTCATCATAGAAGAGCAGGCGTTGATGACCATGTAGCGCATTAAATGTTTTATTCCCTGTGTACCCAAGTTTAGCAAACAAAGCCTTAGTTTTGGCACCATATTTTGATAAGGTGACGAAATCCAGATCCTTGTATGGGCGCTTTAATTGTTCATTCATTGTGGCGCTTGGACTTTGAAGATAGATCGCTAGCCCACCGAGTAAGCGAAGGGTAATGCCTTCTTCGTTGGCTGCTTCGAGTATGCGAACTGCTTCCTCTGTTATTTCGGGATTCGGTCCTACAGTATCACTCATGCTACTTTGCGTACGCGACGTGGAGTCCTGAGTCCTTGCAATAAATATCGCTTGGAAAAGAACCGTCGCTTCTCCTTTCTCGTTGGACAGATTGTATCACGTTTCGCGGATCTATGAAAAGAACAAACCCTTGTCAGCACTACTACCAAATTCAGTTGGCAGGGTGTATAGTTTTAACAGAAGGTATTGAAAGAAGTGAGCAAGGTGGCAGCCTTGCTAATCGAAATGCTGAGTGAAAGGAGTTCGTATGGTTTTCTGCGGTAAATGCGGTTATCGGCTAACATCAGGGGATACAGTCTGCCCACGCTGTGGCACACCTACCGAGCCCGATTTGATCTTAGATGACTCTCCAGCAGATAGCCCAACTATTGCTTCAAGTCCCATGCCAGGGGTTGATCAGACTCAGCCTAAGACCCAGGGTCCTACTAGCCCAGGTACATATGCGCAACAGGCACAAGAGCCTCTCATTCTGGGTCCAAATGGCGGTAATTATGGTGCTGCTGAGCAGACCACCACGCAGGCACCTAATATGGCTGGTCAACCACCTGCCAGAACATCATACCCTGGATATGTGCCACAGGGTATGGGTAATTACCCACAGCAGAGAGCATCGTATCCAGGTTACGCACCGCAGGGAGACGCCCGCTACCAAACTATACAAGGCCAGGCCGGATTTGCATCTGCTGAAGTGGCGAGGAATAGAGCCAGGGGTCGCTTAGTTGGGCTGCTACTCATCTTGCTTGGTCTGCTTCTCATACTCGTTGCCATGGTATTGTTCATATTCACACACAATACTGCAACTTCGGCATACTCATCAACACAGCAAGCGCTTAGTGTTATTGGTGTGTTTCATCTTTGGAAGAGTCAGTTTCTAAAATCGTTACGAAAGCTCGAACTTTTTGTAGCCCTATGAAGGTGTGCAAATAGCCCCAAAACATGCTACAATGCCGGTATGAATGAACTAACCAACCAGATCGAACGCCTGCAAGGGCGCGTCTATGAAACTATGGTGCGCCTTTGACGTGGCACAAAAGAAAGAACAGATAGCCAATCTTGAAGCGGAAAGCATGGCCGCAGACTTTTGGGCAGATAATCGCAAAGCGCAGGCACATATGCAACAAATGAATGCTCTGCGCGAAGAAGTAAATACCTGGGAAAGTGTAGCTGAGAGATTAAACGACCTGCAAGGATTAGCCGGATTGTTAGAGGAGGAACCGGATGAAGCAATGCGGGAAGAAATCGCGCAGGAAGTGGCAGCAATTGAGCAAGAGGTCGATAAGCTGCAATTTGCACTGATGTTGAATGGCGAACACGATGAACGTAATGCCATCATGAGTATTCATGCAGGTAGTGGTGGCGTCGATGCCCAGGACTGGGCAGAGATGCTGTTTCGCATGTATCTCCGCTGGGCAGAGCAGCACAACTTCCGCACCGAGGTGTACGAGTACAACGAGGGTGATGAAGCGGGCATCAAGAGCGCGACCATGGAAATCAGCGGACGTTATGTCTATGGTTACCTGCGTTCAGAAATTGGGACTCATCGTCTGATCCGCCTGTCACCTTTCGATGCCGCCCATCGCCGGCATACTTCATTCGCCAAGGTCGAAGTGTTGCCCGATATTGAGAATACGATTGAGATTATAATCCGACCCGAGGATATCGAGGTGGATACATACCGCTCGACGGGAGCAGGCGGGCAACACGTCAACAAGACCGACTCGGCAGTACGCATGCGCCATATTCCTTCAGGTATCGTCGTAACCTGCCAGAATGAACGCTCACAATTTCAGAATCGCGAGGTGGCCCTGAAACTGCTCAAGGCTCGTTTGTATGAACGTGAAGTGAAGAGGCGAGAAGAGGAGACGGCTAAACTCAAAGGTGAGAATGTGCAGGCAGACTTCGGGACACAAATTCGCACGGTGACGGTCCATCCCTATAACATAGTCAAGGATCACCGCACAAATTATGAGACGAGCGATACCGAGGGATATTTGAACGGGGACGTTGATCCGTTCATCAATGCATACCTGCAAGCAAAGGCAGGTGGGGTGGCGATGGGAGTATAATAAAGAAAATATTCCGTCAAACTTGACGTAAGTTGTGACACCTGTTATGCTTAGATCTAGAAGCAGGCATACATTGTTACAAGCTTAAACACAAGTACTTGTGAAAATGAAGATTTCTTCATGAGTATGCTGACACAAGAAGAAATTTGTGGTATGATAGCGGAGGAATAGGCCAATGTGTTACTGCTGTGGGGATGCGGATGCAGCGGCGGAGGCTCCCCTTCGGCTTACTTCATCGCCAGACCTCGCTTAGTTTTATGGTCAGGTAGGCGAATACTACCCTCTTCGAGAGAAGGAAGGAGGCGATTTCGTGGAGAATGCATTTCCCCGGTGTCGCAAATGTGGAGAAGGTGATCTGGTTCCGCTTTCGGATTTCGGCAGCCAGGGAGCTTCCATCGAGTACAAGGCCTGGGTCTGTACAAACCCGTCTTGCTTGTACAACATAAAGATCCGCAATGGTGATATCATCATTAATGAACCCATTAGCGATGGATCACTCCATTCGTATCGTAGCAACCGTCAATAGTTAAGTGACAAATTTCCTGGCGGCCTTGCGCTCGCCAGGAAATCTCACGTTCTTTAGAACGGTTTGTGATCAATTACGTTGTAAGGGAAACGAGGCAAAAGGCAGAAAGAACCTTTTTCCTTTTGTCTTTTATTTTGTCTAATCCAATCCCAAAAGGAACAGAAATAAATAAGGAGTTAAAGCTGACGTGCTCAATCGATTCTTTGGGCAGAAACAACGGGAAGAACAAAAACAAGACCCCACCATTACTCAAGAGCACGTAGGAGGTAGTTCTGCGCCCGAGAAGGGCTTCAATCCTTTTAAGAACAGCTTGAGCCGCACGCGCAAGCTGTTTGGTCGTTTAGGAGACACCCTCAAGCAAGATAATATCACAGATGAACTGTGGGATGAACTGGAAGAAGCACTTTTAAGCGCCGATGTTGGGCCAAGCACGACTACCTGGCTCATAGAACGTTTGCACCAACGTGTAGAGGCGGAACATATGCATACAGGCTCCCAGGTACAACAAGCCCTACGCGAAGAACTTGTCGCGCTACTTGGGAAACCGGCTCCATTACACTTTGCCAAACAGTCCCCCATCACCGTCATTCTGGTAATAGGTGTCAATGGTTCCGGTAAAACGACGAGTATTGCCAAAATGGCCTATCGTCTCAAAAAAGAGGGACATAACGTTATCCTGGCAGCCGCCGATACCTTTCGCGCCGCGGCCATCGATCAGCTCAAAATATGGGGCGACCGCGTAGGGGTGCCTGTAATCAGCCAGAATCCTGGTTCTGATCCTGGCGCAGTAGTCTACGATGCGATCCAGGCAGCAGGTACAAGAGGAAGCGATGTCGTAATCGTAGATACCGCTGGCCGCCTGCAGACCAAGTATAATCTGATGGAAGAGTTGAAGAAGATAAACAAGGTTATTCAGAAACTGCTTCCTGATGGTCCACACGAGTTGTTAGTGGTCATCGACGCAACCACAGGCCAGAATGCCCTCCTACAAGCTAGAAAATTTGCAGAAGATGTTGGACTGACCGGGGTGGTCATCACAAAATTGGATAGTACCGCTAAGGGAGGCTTTGCCTTCGCCGTCGCCGACGATTTAGGCGTCCCTATCAAATTTATCGGTACGGGAGAGAAGGTCGAGGACCTGGCTCCATTTGATCCACAAAGTTTTGTGGCTGCGCTATTCGCGCAAGATTGACCAGGAGGTAGTTCATGGCTAAAGAAGCTACTGATCCACCCAGCCCGGCATTCTCCAATAATCCGGGAAGGTCAGGTTTACCTTCAGGCAACCTGGTGGTCAAGTGCACGAAATGTAAAGAGATTCTGATCGCCCGGGAGTGGGAAAAGAACCTTAAGGTATGCACACGCTGTGACTATCACTTCAAGCTAAGTGCATATGAACGCATCGAACTGCTGCTCGATCCCGGTAGCTTCGTGGAACTGGACGCCAATATTACCTCGGTTGATCCCCTGCATTTTGTAAGTCGCACAAAAGATGAAATCCAGGCATATGCCAGCAAGCTCGACGACGAACGCAAAAAGGTGGGTTTGAATGAGGCCGTGGTAATAGGCCATGCGACTATCGAAGAATTGCCCCTCGCGCTCGCAATCATGGATTTCCGCTTCATCGGCGGCAGTATGGGCTCTGCTGTCGGCGAAAAAATTACGCGAGCGATTGAACTGGGCATCGAAAAACGCGTGCCGGTGCTGATCTCTTCCGCATCTGGTGGTGCCCGCATGCAAGAGGGTCTATACTCACTCATGCAAATGGCGAAAACATCAACAGCGCTGGCAAAACTGGGCGAAGCTAAAATCCCTTACTTCAGTCTTCTGACTGACCCAACTACTGGGGGCGTTACGGCAAGCTTCGCTATGCTGGGCGATGTCACCCTTGCAGAGCCAGGAGCGCTGATCTGCTTCACGGGTCCTCGTGTAATTGAGCAGTTCATGCATGTAAAACCACCAGAGGTCAATTCCGAGTTCGTGCTCCAGCACGGTATGATTGACGCCGTTGTCCATCGACGTGACCTGCGACAGACACTGGCCCGATTGTTGCGATTGTATGTACCGAGCGTTATACAGCGGAACGCACAAGAGTTTGCACAGCAAATAGGTGAAAGCGATGGCATACGACCTGGAATTTGAGAAGCCGCTAGCCGAGCTAGAAAAAAAGATTATCGCGTTGCAACGCAAGGGTGAACGCCTGAAACCCGATGAGTACAAACAGTTACGGGAAGCAGAGCGTGATCTGCACCGGCGTACCGAGGAGATTTACAAAAACCTCTCGTCCTGGGAGACGGTACAGGTAGTCCGGCACAAAGATCGGCCCTATTCAGCGGATTATATACGTTTGATATGCGAAGATTTCTTTGAACTGCATGGGGACCGCTCCTTTAGCGACGATCACGCGATTCTGGCAGGTCCGGCCAAACTGGAAGATGAACATGTAATGCTCATCTGTCACCAGAAAGGTCGCGACATGAAGGAGAAGCAATTTCATAATCTGGGCATGCCCCACCCCGAAGGATACCGCAAAGCGAGCCGTTTAATGCAGCAGGCAGAGAAATTCGCTCTTCCCGTCATCTGCCTGATTGATACTCCCGGCGCATTCCCTGGTCTGGCAGATGAGGAGCGTGGTCAATCGGAGGCAATCGCGGCAAACATGTACCTCATGTCCCGCTTGCAGGTGCCGATAATCGCCGTTGTGATTGGCGAGGGTGGCAGCGGCGGCGCCCTAGCTATTAGTGTTGCCGATCGCATTTTAATGCTCGAGTACAGCATCTATACTGTCGCAATGCCAGAGGCATCCGCTTCGATTATGTGGCGCGACAAAGTGTACGCTCCTCAAGCAGCCGAAGCGATGCGCATTAGTGCCAAAGAGCTGAAGGCGCTTGAACTGATTGACGAAATGATACCCGAACCTCTGGGGGGAGCGCACCACAATTATCACCTAGCTGCCGATAATTTGAAGGAAGCATTGCTGAGAAACCTGGGCGAGCTTAAGAAATTGCCGGTGGATGAACTTTTAGAATTGCGCTACTAGAAGTTCAGGAATATCGGGGAATTTGGCGTAGCGTCGTAATTGTTTGAAGTGCAAAATATAGCAACAAGCAGCAAGCAATGCATGTTGACTTCCTGCATTCGATGCGGTATCATGCTACTCACAAGCCGGTGTGGCGGAACGGTATACGCGCTTGTCTCAAAAACAAGTCCCCGCAAGGGGTTGAGGGTTCGAATCTCTCCACCGGCATTGCTCGTCCATAGGTGTCCGCCAGCGTCCATTGCAAGCTCAAAATCCCTCTTTTTTGTCCACAGAAGTCCGCCAAAATCTGCTGTCGTCTGCCGGTTTTGCTGTCACTTTTGCTGTCAACTTAAGCCGAGAAAATACGCTATACAGGCTGGTCTGTAGCCGTGGTGATTCATGAGAAAACCCGCAACGAGATAGTGCAGAATCACTATCTCGTTGCGGGTTCGTTTTCTTCAACAAAGTATGCTCTCAGAAACGATTCCTCCGTCTTTACCACCTCCATCTCCCCACGCTCGGAACCATTACGCTAACACATAGCGTCGCGCTGCTCTCTGGCCTGTGCCTTTTAACCTTCCACGTTCTATTAACGTCTCTAAATCCCTATGGGCTGTTCTATCTGAAACCCCTGTTAATTGCCTGTAGATGCTATTCGTGATAAAGCCATATTTCTGAACATACTCTATTGCTTGTGTCAACCTGCGCTCTCGTTGATCAGACTGATTCTGTGTAAGTATTTCGGGCTGAGCAGCCTCATGGTCTTCCCAAAGAGTCCCTGCATATTGTGGTTGCTGTTGCGGAGACATCAAGGCCGGGGCCTTACGAAAGGTCACCAAAAATTCACTCATTTCTCGAAACTGTGGCCCAGGAAGCCCCATGCGTTTCGTCTCATCCAACATAAACCTGATACCGCTTCCTAGGCGCTCCATGTACCCAGGAATCTCCTTGAGCAAATTCGCAAGCGTGGGATTGCGTAGCTTTGATTGCACTTCTCCCCGTTCCATTTGTTCAACTGTGATCCCAGGCAACAATAAGCCTGGGCTGTGTATCTCTACCCGATCAGGATAACAAAAGACGCGCACGCTCTCGCCGCGTTTACTATAATCGCGATGCACCACGGCATTGATGACGGCCTCTCGCAAGACCTCAAGAGAATACTCTGGTATATCAATACGCTTAAAACCCTCCACTTTGGCTCCCACTGCTATATATCTACTCAGAAATAGCTCTGCTCCATCTATCAACTCCTGAAGCGTTCCTGTAATAATTCTCCGATCGGCATATCTACTGGCGCCAATCGTTTCACGGAACAACACGCACGCCACATCGCTTTGGATAATATGCTCTTGAGGATAAGAACCGAAGAACAACATACCGGCATTGGTAGGAACCACCTTGTCATCACTCGTCATGACAGCGCACTCCATCCCAATCAACACCCGTTCTAGATCTTTGAAACGACTGGCTTGACGATGGTTCGCTGAGCGCCGTGCCACATATGCCTTGACTTTTTCTAGATCGATGTCCTCCATGGTCGCATTACGAACAGGCTGATGTTCCCAATCCACCAAACCTCGGTCATTCGCCATTTCGAGCAATTCTGACAAACCTAAGGAAACGGTATGGGTACCACGTCTCACCCAATAAATCCCATGAGCCTGATACACTGGCCCATGACTTGGCTTGACCGTGGCGACAACGAGTTTCTTCCCGGATACCGTATAAATTTCCGGCTCAGGAGGATCTAGCACGAGTTCGGGCTTGATCATTTGCCGAGCCGCCCGTAATATCACATCCAGCGTCTCACCAATACGATGATCAGGTATTCCCACAATTTCATGCTTAGCATCCTTGACACCGAGAATAATCATGCCACCCTGGGCATTAGCCATACCACATAAACGTTCAGCCATCTCCACTGCTCGAGGGGCAGCTACCTTTAACTCGACCGTATTCGTCTCTCCACCTTGAATAAGCTTCTTCAGTTCCATCTCATTCAGTTGCATCCTAACACCCTCTTTACATACGTATCCGTATCTGAAAC
>WNFE01001310.1_pt1 | contig 17993 bp, 13 predicted proteins | sample 5400451 | NCBI WGS metagenome assembly WNFE01 (sample SAMN13153344, study PRJNA577476) | soil metagenome | isolation source: 200 cm saprolite under Douglas fir tree site 2 hole 2 | place: USA:California | collected 2015-04-18
AATGGCTCTTGAAATGCTGAGCGATGAACAGCGAGAGCACATACACCTCAGTTTTGCTCCTCTGGTTGAGGGTGCCATTGCAGCAGCTCTTGAAGCCTCACTTGGTCGTTCACTGGCGCAGGTGCAACAAGCGGCGGAGAAAACGGCAAACGTCGAGCAGTTACAGCTACTCAAGCCACTGACTCAGGCAGAGAACGCACCAGAAGAAACTATAGCATCTCCCGAAGGCATTTCTCCAGCAGAGACCTCGACACTTGAAGTTCAATTGACTTTGACCAATCCCACAGGTTTGCATGCTCGCCCGGCCAGCCTCTTTGTACAGACCGCGGCTCGTTACCAGGCGAACATCCGCGCAGCGGGACACGGAAAAGAAGCCGATGCCACCAGTATCATTGGTGTCCTCTCACTTGGGATGCGACAAGGTGATACTATTACCATTCGTGCAAGTGGAGTAGATGCACAAGCGGCGATAGAAGCACTGAGCGAACTGGTACATGCAAACTTCTACGAAACAACGCCCGAAGTCAAAACAACGGCTCCCGCCGCTCCCGTTGAAGCTGTTGAAACTCCTGTTTCGGAACCTTCGGAAAATATTCTAAAGTCACCTATAGAAGCGTGGCGAGGCATTACAACTTCAGCAGGGACGGCGGTAGGACCAGCTCTACTCTATACCTCGAGGGCTGGCGCACTCAAAGCTGTGCAGCAGCATCCAATTTCATCGGACCAGGTTGCTTCTGAACAGAAGCGCCTGCGCGAGGCGCTGATCAGTGCAGCAGAGGAACTCCACTCGCTGGCGATAAGCCTTCAGAGCAGTGTTGGTCAGGCTGACGCAGCTATCTTTGATGCCCAGGCGCTCATGCTGGACGACCCTGATTTACTCGATGACACGCTGCACGTCATTGAGGCAGAGCATATCGATGCTGCAGGTGCAGTAGCAAAGACAGGTGAGAACTTTGCTTCGACGTTGGAAACGCTCGATGATCCTCTTATAGCGTCTCGAGCTATCGATGTGCGCGATGCCATCAGTCGAGTCATAGAGCGATTAGGGATAAGCGACCAGGCTGCGCCGAAACAGGTATTGAGTGACTTGAGTCAGCCAGTAATTCTTATAGCCAAAGACTTGACGCCTTCTGACGCCGCTCAGCTACGGTCTGAGTTCGTACTCGGTATCTGTACCGTCCATGGTGGGCCTACTGCTCATGCTGCCATTTTAGCACGTGCGCTTGGCATACCCGCAATTGCAGGCCTGGATGAAGCTGCTCTGCAGGTGATACATTCTGGGGACGATTTGGGTCTGGATGCTGACAATGGTCTGCTCTATTATCATCCCACACCAGAGGTGCGTACTGCATTGATAGAGCGCTTGACTGAACGGCAACAACAACGAGCTGCCCTCAAGGCCGCAGCTAAACAAACTCAAGCTCCTATTATCTTCGATGGCAGGCACATACATCTGTTTGCAAATATTGGCAGCGAAGATGAAGCGAAAGCTGCCCGAGAGTGGGGCGCTCAGGGCATCGGGTTACTGCGCACAGAGTTCCTCTTCGCCAGGTCACCCACCCTTCCTGGCGAAGACGAACAACGCCAACTGTACGCACAAGTGTTTCGTGCTTTCAACGGTGAGGGTGCACAACAGAGAAAACCGATAGTCGTTCGAACGCTCGACGCGGGTGCTGATAAACCGATGCCGGCGCTGACTAGTATCCTCGGCCAAACAGCCGAGGCGAACCCTGCCCTTGGCTTGCGCGGCATTCGCATACACCTGGCTCACCAAACATTACTTGAGCAACAACTCGCTGCGCTTCTGCTGGCAGCTGCTGAAACAGAGTCACAACTGCATATCATGTTCCCCATGATTACGACTGTTGAGGAGTTGCAGGTGGCCAGGTCAATCTTTGACCGTGTTTATGAGAGACTCAGAAGTCGCCAGGTGATTTTACCTTCGCCTGTTCCTATCGGAATTATGGTCGAGGTACCGGCAGCGGTAGTAATGGCTTCAGAATTGGCAGAACTTGCTGACTTCTTCAGCATTGGTGCGAATGACCTGTTGCAATATACCCTGGCCTGTGATCGCACCAATGTCAGCGTTTCTTATCTCTATAATCCAATGCAACCTGCTGTGCTGCGACTTATTCACCAGGTAGCCATGACCGGCAGACACGCTGGCAAGTCGGTAGCGGTCTGTGGTGAGATAGCAGGTGACGTTCGGCTGGCTCCCATACTGGTAGGGCTAGGTGTAGAAGAACTGAGCATGGCACCCACTGCATTACCTCAGGTGAGAGCGACTCTCGAACGATGGACATCACAGGAACTGTCCGAGATGGCTGAAAGGATTCTCCATCTTAAAACCGTAGCCGAGGTAGAACAGTTGATTGCTGAGTCACACGGCTCAAATGAGAAGGGATGACTGACTGGTGGGCATCGGGCGACCCTTGTGGTCGCCCTCTGTGGGGTACTTCATGAGGTCAAAGAGTACAGCAAGCGGTCACGAGAGGTCGCCATCGCTACCTGGAACTGATCTAGTTTCCTGTTCCCTTTGCGCAGCTTCTCGTTTCAAGCGGGCTCGTTCCTGGCGTTCCTTCTGTCGCTGCAATCTTTCTGCCGCTTTGCGCTCTGCTTCTTCGGGATCGGCATTAACCAGGTTCATCGTTGTTCCAATACCCTGTGTGATCGCCAGTTGTATGGCATCGACAGCCCTATCCTCGCCTGCTTCAAGCAAGATGCGTTCGTCGTTGCCTGGTATACTCAGCACATAATCTTTGCCGCTCATACGAGTGTTGCTTGGGTGACCAATGCCGACTCGCAGGCGTGGAAATGCGTTTGTATGGAGATGATGAATGATATCTTCCAGCCCATTGTGTCCGGCGGCACTGCCTTTTGACCGCAGGCGGACTTTGCCAACAGGCAGATCCAGGTCATCATAGACAACCAGCACATCTTCCGGCTGAATTTTGTACCACCGGGCAAGTTCCCCAACTGCCTGGCCGCTCAGATTCATAAAAGTAATCGGTTTGGCTAGCACGACTTTCTCATGTCCAATGGTGCCGCTCGCCAGGACTGCCCGGTTGCGGCGTTCGGTCCATTTCCAGCCGAGTTTTGAAGCCAGTTTATCCACAACGCGAAAACCTACATTGTGGCGCGTACGTTCATATTCAGAGCCAGGGTTACCCAGGCCAATAACCAGTTTCGTCATGGACTAGCGACCATATGCCAGCCGTACCGCCAGGTAATGCGGAAGCCCGGCCTGAATGATCTTCTCCTGCGTCTTCTCAAATGGATAGGGGACACGATAAAACTCAAAACCGCGCTCGGTGTCGTAGATCATGAATGCTGCTCGTGGGTCGCCGTCACGTGGCTGACCTACTCCCCCGGGATTGATGATGGCTCGAGACTCCTCAGGAGCTTCCCAGTGACCCTCCGGTGGCGTAATCATTTCATTTGTCACCTTGATCATGCTTTGACTCAACCCTAAGAGCGTGAGTAGTTCTTCAATTTCACTGTTGATCTGATCTTCGTCGCCAGTGCTGATTTGAGCAGGTGTTTTTTCGTCGGATTGCTCCTCATCTTCATCGTCGTCCGTCTGCTCAAAATCGTGCGAGGTTTCTATCTCCTGGGCGGAATCTTCGTCAAGTGAAGTATCTGTCTCCTGGGCAATACTTGCCTCTTCTACTGAACCAGAAGTGTCTCCAGAATCAGGGATAATACTAATTTCGTCTACCGGAATTGAGATATCCCCATTCTGTGATGGCAGGTCTGACGGGACGGTAGTGCTCTGATCCTCAACAACAATCACTTCGGAGGCACCGGCGGCTGACTTCGCTTCCCCGGTTGACCTGTCTGAGGGGAAGTTCTCATGCTCTGGTGAAGCCAGAGCTTCAGTAAGGTTAGAAGTATTCTCGACCTTTGGTGCGTCCTCTACACCGGGAAATTCTTCGCCAGGAGTTTGCAATTGTTCTTCTATAATCGCGTTGGCTTCATCTTCAGTAGCAGTTTGACCGCTTTCAGGATCCTTGAAAGCGCTCATGGCACTCCCAGCGGCTTTCGCGGAATGCGTTGATTGCTGTACAGGAGGCTGTATTGTTACCATTTCTGCGGTTTCGTCATCGGCATCATCAGTATGATGCTCAACGCCATTTGATTGATAAGGAGGTACTGCGCCCGGTTCTTTGCTTTCCAATGGGAGTGTCGGAGTATTGGCAATTGGGTCTGGTTGTTGAAAGATTACAGGAACGTGTGTATGACCAACAAGGCAATAGCGAGTGGTAAAGTATTGGAAACTACGCTCCGCCAGTACTTCAGAAGTTAAATACTCCCAAAGAGGTCCAAAGGGGCTGCCATGTACAAGCGTACATTTGCCTAGTTCCAGGCGTTCTGGTAGATCGGCCAGGAACGTGCGATGTTCCCCGGTCAGTTGTTCAGCAGTCCACTCTGCCGAGATGCGTGCTGCCGCGCTGAAGTCTTCCAGGTCAATTTTGCCGACGGCAGCCCAGTCGTGGTTCCCGGCGATGATGACATCAGTACGCTCACGCAGTTTGAGTATGCATTCATTGGGATTAGGCCCATAACCGACCAGGTCACCAAGAAACCAGATCTGGTCAATTGGTTCATCTTGCGCAAGCTCATCGATTTTTGCAAGTACTGCTTCCAGTGCTTCCAGGTTGGCATGTATATCGGAAAAAATGGCATATCGCATAATTATTTCACTCAATTCAGGCATATAGTTATAGGGTAAGTTAGGGTATTCTATCATGTTTGACAGAAGGTTGCTAGATGGGTCCAGAAAAGGGAAATATGCCTGGAGCAAGCGTTCATTATTATTTAGAACCCCTTGATTGTTATTTTTGTCGAGAGGATTGAATGCATGGACTCGCTCAGTTCCTGAGTCTACGTTGCCTTCCATAGAAGGAGAGCAGTAATAACAACATTGCCCCAAACACGATCTCTCTTATAGACTCTGGCAGCAGCAATGTGGTGATCAGGCTTGTCAAGATCGTCAGCACCAGTGATCCAGCCATGGTGCCGAAATAGCTACCCTGACCACCTGCTAGAATGGTACCACCTACGACTACCGCTGCAACTGAGGTTAGTGTATAGTCAGAACCGAGGTTAAGAAACACGCGCTGAGTATATCCGAGCAGTACAAATCCTCCTAGCGCGGCTAAAATACCACTGAGTGCATAGGTAACTACAAGCACGGCAGGAACACGCACACCAGAAAGTTTTGCTGTCGTGCGATTCACTCCTACTGCGAAGAGCCGCTTGCCGTAGGGTGTTCGCTCAAGCAGTGCCCACATTGCCGCTCCTAAAATCAGCCATACCAGCACAACTCCTGGGATTGCAAAGACGAGTGGACTCGATATCAGGCTGACCATGATGGGGGCCGTGCTCCCTGTGAGTTTTCCCTGAGTTACGACCAGGATCAGCCCCTGCACCACTCCAGCCATACCGAGGGTCATTACGAGCGGCGGGATGCGCAGCAGGGTTATTCCTAAACCATTAATTGCTCCAATTGCCGCGCCCACGGCCAGGGCTATGATCAATGCTGGAAGAACCATCGCATTATTGCCGTTTGAAATCTGGTAGACTAGAATGGCGCCCAGGGTGATGACCGATCCAACAGAAAGGTCGATACCTTCTCCACCGCTGATGATCACTAGAGTTTGACCGGCAGCCACGATTCCTAGGAAGGATGCGAGCCGGAGGATGTTGATCGCCAGGAAGTAGTTTGCAAAACCTGGATGTACCAGCCCTCCTATTATGAACAGCACGACTGCCAAAAGCAAGGCAATTAACGTCGGGTTTAGCCTCAGCCGTTTCGTGTTCATGATCGCACCTTCCTCACAAATGGTAGCCTTTCCGTCGCAGGCGATAGCCTCCCTCTTATAAATGCGACAACGCCGGGGCCGGTCAGCGCCAGCAAGACAATCAGGCCGTTGACGAGTGTCTGCCACCAACTTGGTACGTTGGCAAAGAAGATGATGTTGAGGATGAGGGAAAGGATGATTACGCCAATGAATGCACCAGTTATCCCACCTTGCCCTCCGCTCAAGCGCGTCCCTCCCAGCACTACTGCTACGATCGACTCCAGCGTCATCGGTGCACCCACGAGTGGATCTCCTGTGCCTGTACTCAGCACCAGTACAAATCCAGACAATGCCGCCAACAACCCTGCAAGAACGTATGTGCTGAACCGGATGAGGGACACAGGAACGCCAGTCACGTATGCGGACATGGACTGACCACCTACTGCAAACAAGTAGCGACTAAAGCGCGTGGAGCGCAGTAAATTCCACAAGAGCAGTATTATGACGATTACCCAGATCGTCAAAGGAATGCCAAGTGGATTTGACAGGTAAACATTCATCAAGTCGGCTGGCACGCTGCCTCCAGCGCTTGGCATTACCAGCAGAGCCAATCCGGAAAACACGTAGCTTGTAGCAAAGGTCGTCACGATTGGCTGGAAGCGCAGGATTGCAACGCAGAAACCATTGAGCGCACCGGCAAGTATCCCGCTTATGAATCCCAGTGCTATTGCAAAAGCTGTCTGCGACACGCCTGGATTACTGCCCATTGTATGAACCATTACCACCGTGACAAGCGAGACGATGGCGCCAAGCGACAAGTCTACTCCCCCGCCAATAATTACAATCGCCTGGCCGGCTGCAAGTAGCATCAGGGGAAGGAAGGATTGCAAGTTATCGCTCAGTGCGGCGGGCTGAAAGAAATTCGGTTCCAGCGCGTAGTTTATGGCTACCGCGATGACCAATAGCAATAATGGAAACAGGTAGGATTGTCTGAGCACAACCCGGCGCAACTGCGTGGTATTGACTGATGCTGTCTTGATCATACTGTACCTCCTTGCGTCGTGCCCATACTCGCTGAGACCAGGTCAGAGCGTGTCAACGTCGTATCGAACAGCTCTGCCTTCACCTGCCCATCTTGCAAAACGATCACACGGTCGCATAGACCTAGTAATTCATCATCGTCGCTGCTGTAGAAAATGATTGCGACCCCGGCTTCCTGTAGTTCAGAAAGAATCTTGTAGAACTCTCCTTTTGTCCCCACATCCACACCTTTTGTGGGATCATCGAGAAGCAGAACCCTGGGGTTGCGCAGCAGCCATTTGCCAAGCACAACTTTTTGAGCATTACCGCCGCTCAAGCTGCTCACAGGTGCATTTAGCGATTCCATCACAAGGTGTAGCCTATCCGCTACTACAGTGGCATCCTTGCGGGCCTTGTATATCCGTAGCCATGCGCCATATTTCTGCCATGAGGGTAGCTGCAGGTTCTCCAGAATCGATCGTACGGCCAGTAGCCCTTCTGCCCCGCGGTCACCAGGGACGAATGCGACACCTGCACGCATGGCCTGTCGTGGGTGGGTGAAATGTACTGGCCGACCGGAGAGGGTCACTGCCCCTTCAAAAGGCAGCGCTCCAAAAAGCGCCAGAAGGAGGTCGGTCTGTCCTTGACCTTGTAGCCCACCAAGTCCTAGTAATTCTCCATCCCGCAGGGTCAAACTAACTCCTCGGAGTACCTGGGTACGCATTTGTTCAACGCTGAGCCGCACCGGGGATGATAGGGCCTTTTCAGAGTGCCTGCTGCGCTGTGCTACCACCTCGCCTTCGATCATCATATACACCAGTTCCTGCGCGCTGGACTGGTCGATGCGAGTGGTCCCCACAGTATTTCCGTTTCGTAGCACTGTAGCCCGGTCGGCCACACGGAAGATCTCCTCCATGCGATGTGAGACGAACACAAGAGCCATGCCTTGAGCCTTCCATCCCATCATGAGTTCAAATAACCTGTTCACTTGCCGACTGTCCAGGCTTGCTGTAGCCTCGTCGAGGATCATGATTCTGGGCTGGAAGCTAAGAGCTTTCAGGATTTCTACGATCTGCTTCTCGTCTGGCAACAAAGTAGATACAAGGCTATCTGCTTGCAGAGAAGGCCGAAATGTTCCCGCGAAGAGCTCGAGCAGGCGCGTGGTGCGAGAACGGACCTCGCGTTTGCGCACTGTGTCCAGCCGGCTAAGGGGTTCATGTGTTAACCAGATGTTTTCGGCCACCGTCATACCTGGAACCAGGCTCAATTCCTGGTAGACTGCTGCAATGCCTTTTTTCCTGGCCGCGTGTGGAGAGGAGAAGCGCATTTCCTGTCCATTAATGAGTAGTTGCCCGTTATCAGGGGCAACTACTCCAGTAATGATCTTATTGAACGTACTTTTCCCACTCCCATTAGCCCCCACCAGCGCTAACACTTCTCCAGATTTGACTTCTAGATTGCCGTCCGAGAGTGCAATGACGCCTCCATAGCGCTTGGCAAGGTGTTGAGCAGTGAGCGATATCTCCATCATTGACCTACTAATAACTAAGAGAAGAAGGAATCGGCCTGCTGCTGCGTGATGATGCCATCCAACGCATAGGCAGCGGGCAGATTCTTCACTTGATCATACTCTGTAGCGAAGTTACTAGCGTCGACCTGGCCAGGAATTGGTATATAGAGCGTATTATTGGCGGCACCCTGGAGCGCACCGGACTTGATATGCTTGCTTTGCAGCAAATCCAGGGCGACACGCAAGCCGCTTGCACCTGCACCAGGGGGGTTGTCTACGCCGAAAGAAGTGAAGTTGGGACGGGTCTGTATGACCTGGTGCCAGAGCTGCAAGTATCCCACGCGAGCCTCGCCGACCATGATGGGCCACTTGCCTGGATTGGCTGCGATGATCGCCTGCAGTGCGCCCTGCGCCATACCGTCCTGGGACCAGATTCCGTCGATGTTGGGCTGTGAAGCCAGGATAGCTGCCATCTTCTGCTGTCCGGTAGCCTCGTCCCAGTTGGCATTTACAACATTCAACACTTTGATGTTGGGGTACTGGCTCAAGATCTGTTTAACGCCATTGTAGCGTGCCTCATTTGCCGGCGCGCCAGCTATGCCGTTGATGATGACAATGTTACCTTTGCCGTTCAATTGTTGAGCCAGCCATTGCATGCTGATCTTTGCCCAATCGGTCTGGTTGATAACCACGTTGACGGCTGATGGAGCAGTGACCTCCTGGTCAACAGAGATAACCACAATGCCTTTATCTGTGGCCTCCTTGATTACAGGATTGAGAGCTGAGGGGGAGTTGGGATCGACGATAATCGCGTTAACTCCTCGGTTAATCAGGTTGCGAATCTGCTGGGCCTGTCCTTGCACATCCACATCTGAGCTTACAATGACCAGGTCTTTTGTCAGCCCCTGCTTCATATGCTGGGCATTGGCTGATTGTAGGTCTGAAATCATCTGAGAACGCCATTCGCTGTCAACGAATCCATTAGATACGCCGATGAGGAATGGACCCTTGTTACCACTGCTGGGTGAACCACTCGTGCTACTGCTGCTGCTACTACCGCAAGCAGCCAGGAACGCAGTACAAATCGCTAGAATCGCCAGCAAGGCAATGTATTTAAAATATCGTCCAGGGTCCACAAAGCTTTTCCGATTTGAACAATTCGACATTGAGGTCCTCCTTGGAAGCAACTACACAACCTGCGCTGAGTTGGAAGGTTGCGTATAAAGTAAAGCTAGACAACCTTGAATCAAGGATTTTTGATAACGTGTGGGTAATCGATCGATGCTAAATTGTTGCCTTGTACCTCCCTTTCTAGAAAGTTGTGAAAATGCTAACGCGCAAAACAAAAGAGTAATCCTGAGGCGAGCGGTGAAGGGCCAGGATCTGTTCGTTCGCGCCGACGGCTAAGGGTGTTGTAGGGAAGTAGGCGAATAGCGATGCTTCACTACTGTACGATGCTCTTTGCCTCTTTTAGCAAACGGGCGGATGGCCTTTAACCCTCCCTCAAACCAGGTGTCAAGTTGTCGTCGAGCGATGTTGACATGCAACACTTCATCGGCCCAGTCAAAGTCCTGGAACGTGGTCATCAACGGATTTTTAGCGACATCGCGCGCATATTCCCACTCCGAGCGCTTGCCGGGAGGGTATTTCATGTTTCCTGCTTCGACTTCCAGGCCGAGCACCGTGTACTGCTCAAGCGGTTGTGATTCCATGACGAAAACGCCTTCGTAGTCTCGCATAGGCACATCTTTAGGGTCACTGTGAGTTGTCTCAATACCTGCTTCACCGAAGAGCGAGTGCCGCATCTCATCCCAGCAGTGGCGGGAGATATCAAAGTAGAAACTCCACGGCATTGCAGGTGTTTCAAACAAGACGATCGCTAATCCTTCTGCTACGTTGATCTCGCTGAGACGCAGGCCCATTATGTAGTCCAGGTAAGCGTGTACATCCTCTTGTGGAGGAACCTGGTAGTCCCACACACGAGACACGCTAGTATCACGCACGAGAACGTGAGGAAGATGATATAGCTGTACCGAAGCCATGCGAGGTCGCGCCTCTGTGCGGGGTGCTGTGCCATCGATACCACCTGCAGCAGCAAGAAAGGATGTTAAAGATGCTTCCCATTCGGTTGCCGAGCGACGTTCCTCCTCTGTTGGATCGATATCGTTCAGTGCGATAGTCAGGAGATGCAAGTGCTCCTCTTGTTCAGCCAGGCACTGACGCACCAGGCGCACGCTTGGGTAATCTGCCAGGTCATTGGTCGCCTTCTGATAGTCTTTGTAAGCAGCGCATAGCGCGGGTTCGAGTACGTGCGTTACCGCCGCAAGAAAGGGATAGGTACCAGGCAGGTGCTCAGCCTCGTCAAAGAGAATCTGGAGCATGGGGTCGGGAGCATCCTCCAGTTTGCTCTTGTTTGTGCGCATCTCGCTGATACGACTACGCAGACCATCAGTATGCAAGGCATCCTCGTATTGCAAACGTGCCAGCAGCACCTTCAAGCTGCGTTGTGGAATGCTCACAATCCTAGAAGCCAGCAGACGTATCATCCGTCGCTCGACGTAGGCTAAGCGGTGCAGACGTTCTACCGCCTCTGCAACAGAGAGACCCGGCACAAGCACCGGTCGCAAGCCAACATAGTAATAGCCTTTAACATCCATTATCCGTTCCAAATTCTTTTTCAGGAGGTATATAGTATCGACCAATATGAATGTAACTAAATCTTCAGTTGTTCTACTTCCCCAAGCGTAGGAATACGCGGATAAGCGCCAGGTCCTGTGACAGTGAACGAGGCCACGCGGCAGCCCAGATGGGCACAATCGCCTACGGAACGGCTTTGGAGAAGACCAGCAATAAAGCCGGCTACGAAGCTGTCGCCAGCGCCAGTATGATCCGTTGCATGGACCGGTAGCGCGGGAATCATTTGCACGCCATCTATGCCTCGCAAACAACATCCATCTGCTCCCAGCGTCATTACCACAGTCCCACGCGTGTATGCCTCCAGGATATGCAGGATGTTTTCGGGCAGCGTATGTCCGGTAAGGTTGCGTCCTTCGTCATAATTAAGTATGAAGTAGTCCGCTTCTGCCAGCGCTGGCTGCAAAAATGGTAAGCCTCTTCCCTCGGCATCCAGGCAAATGTTCAGTACTGTAGTAGCCCCAAACATCCTGGCCCTGGCGAAGAGGCGTGCGACAGCTTCACCAGTGAATTGAGGCAGCACAAAGACACTGCCAACCGAGACAACTTGCTTCCCGTTAAGCCAATCGTCAGGTACCGCATCAAGATCAAAAAGCGCGTTGGCACCGTTGACAAAGATGATGCTGCGCTCTCCACTCGGGGATATGCTTATCACAGAAGTGCCTGTACTGACTGTAGGGTGGCGAAGAAGCTTCTCGGTACCCACCCCCATCGATTCTAATGTGGCGCGGAACTGCTCACCGATGGGATCAGCACCGCTGTAACCTGCGAGTTCTACCTCGATTCCCAGTCGCCCCAGCGCCGCGGCTACATTGCCACCGTTTCCGCTTAGTGTGAAGTCAATACAGTCGATCATACGCAATTCACCAGGAAGAGGTAATGACGTAAGCGTGCGACATAGCACATCAAGCTGCAGATTCCCAAAACAGAGTACGGTAGTTCCCATGTTGTCCTATCGAAGGCAAAAAATATACAGATGTTATCCGATAGAGAAGGTAAAAATATCGTATATAATAATATACGTCATGACTACCCCTGAAATATCACATCTTTCTTGCTTAAGATTATAACATATTATATTCTGATCAATAGAACGGAGTAAATTACAGGCAATAAAAGGAAAGGCTGTTGGTTCTCCTACCAAGCGAGGATAGTAGTGGGAGCTTTCAGAGGTAGGTTATTTTGAATGGCTGGGTCTGAAGACGCTGCATACGGGCATGCATAAAAAACCTACACTTGCGGGTGTCTGTGGCAGCCAGCCCCCAATGTGTGGGAGAACCAGGGCTGCGCTGTAAAGCGCAAATTAGCAATATGCGGGACGGTCTAGCAGCAGGTATGGTAAATATTATGAAAGAAGAAGTCGAAGAGCCGCTCTACCGTAAGATAGAGCGAATACTACGGGCAGAAATAGAGGAGCGATTACGGCCAGGCGATCTCATTCCCACAGAAGCCGAGTTGGAGCAACGCTTTGGAGTAAGTCGTATCACTGTGCGGCGCGCCATAGATGAGCTGGCTCATGCCAACCTGTTAGTGCGTCGACAGGGTAGTGGGACCTTTGTAGCACAGCGCAAGGTAACACAGGAACTGGGCATCCTGCATAGCTGGACCGAGCTTATGCGTGAGTTGGGGTTCAAGCCACGCACAGTTGATTGCGAGATGATGCAGGTTGTGCCTCCGGCCTGGGTAGCTCAGGAACTAAATCTGGATCCCGTACAACCTGAAGCGGTGCTGAGGATTCAGCGCCTGCGTTATGCTGACGAAGAGCCGATTTCGCTTATGGTCGATTACGTGCGCTTGTGCTTTGTGCCCGACCTGGCGGAAAAGGGATTGGAGGGTGAGTCTCTTTATGAGACCCTGGAAAAGCGTTATGGACTTGACCTGGCGCAGGCAAAGGATACAGTGACGGCACGTCGTGCCACCCTGTTCGAGGCGCGGCTACTGGGAATCGAACCGGGTTCGCCGGTTTTGTACGTTACCCGTGTGACATACCTGCCCGATAATAAGCCGCTAGGTGCTGCCACGGTTGTCTCGCGCGCGGACCGCTATGAGTATCGTGTGACCGGGCAGCCGAGTAGTAAACACCACAAGCCAATACCCATCTGAAATGCTTGATTTGTAATTACCTTTGTGGTTATTATATCATCAGATATCATCAGTAATGAAGAATAAGAAGGGAGCTATCTCTATGGTTCGCATTGGCTTACTTGGCTGTGGTTTCCTCGCCACCTTCTATATGCAGGGTCTTGCCGAGGTACCCAATCAGCAAGTTGAAGTTGTCTACGGTCGTGACAAGCGCAAAGCAGCTGATTTTGCTGCACGCTGGAATATCCCCCAGTTCAGTGATGATATGACTGCCGTAGCTGCCAACCAGGATATCGATCTGCTGATTATCGCCCTTCCCAATGACCTGCACCTGGAAGCCGGACTTCTCGCTGCCCGGCACAAGAAAAACGTTGTATGCACAAAGCCGCTAGCTCGCAATGCCCAGGAGGCTCGCCAGATGGTGGAGGCCGTTCAAAAGGCTGGCGTGCTACATGGCTACGGGGAAACCGAAGTTTTCAGCCCTGCTGTGATGCGTGCCAAGACCCTCATTGACGAAGGAGCAGTGGGTCGTGTACTCACTATACGCTCGCGTGAGGCACATTCCGGTCCCCATGCCCCCCACTTCTGGAATGCAGAACAGGCCGGGGGTGGTGCGCTCCTGGATATGGGCTGTCATACTATTGAGGCTGCTCGCTATTTCATTGGCAAAGGAATCAAGCCCGTCGAGGTGCTGGCGTGGGGCGATACGATGGTGCACACGGATAAGACTACCGCCGAGGACAATGCTATTGCGCTGGTGCGCTTTGAGAACGGTGCGATTGGTCAAAGCGAGGTGAGCTGGACAGCGCGCGGTTCGCTTGACCTGCGCAACGAGATCTACGGCTCTGAGGGAAGCATTTTCACCGATGTCACCCGCTCAACTCCCATCAACGCTTTCGTGCGCTCGACCAATACCTATTTGCTTGAGAAAGCCGAATCAAACAGCGGATGGATCTTCCCACTCCCTGATGAGGCGCGTGTCTACGGCTACCATGAAGAGATGAAGCACTTTGTCGAGTGTGTCGCAAGGGGTGAGACACCCCGCGAGACATTCGAGGATGGTTTAATTATCAATACGATCATCGATGCCGCCTATCGTTCTATGAGGGAGCATCGGTGGATACCCATTGAGTTTTGATCATATTGGGAGAGTGCAATGAAACGGCCAGTAACCCTTTTTACCGGGCAGTGGGCTGATCTGCCATTAAAGACACTTGCTGAAAAAACGGGCCAGTGGGGCTTTGATGGCCTCGAGTTGGCCTGCTGGGGCGATCACTTTGAAGTGCAACGCGCGCTCAATGAACCGGGCTATGTTCAATCGCGCTGGGATATTCTCAATCAACACAACCTGAAATGTTTTGCCATCAGTAACCACCTTGTTGGCCAGGCAGTATGCGATCCAATTGACTCGCGCCATAAAGAAATTCTGCCCGCCCATGTATGGGGCGATGGCGAACCGGAGGGGGTGCACCAGCGCGCTGCAAAAGAGATGATGGACACTGCACGCGCAGCCGCAAAATTTGGCGTGACCCAGGTGAATGGATTCAGCGGATCATCTATCTGGCATCTGTTGTATTCTTTCCCTCCAAATGACTTTGCAGAAGTCGAGAAAGGATACGGGGATTTCGCGCGACGCTGGAATCCAATTATCGATGTATTTGACCAGGAAGGCGTAAAGTTTGGCCTGGAAGTACATCCTACCGAAATTGCTTACGATTTTGTGACGACTCGCAAAGCACTCGATGCCGTCCGCAACCGCCCCGGCTTTGGCATCAATTTTGACCCAAGCCACTTCATTCATCAATTTCTCAATCCTGCCGATTTTATTGAGGAGTTTGCAGACCGTATCTACCACGTCCATATCAAGGATTCAAAGAGGTACCTGGATGGTCGCAAGAGCATCCTGGGCTCCCATCTCAACTTCGGCGATGCCAGGCGTGGGTGGGATTTTGTCTCCCCTGGGCATGGCGATGTTGACTTCGAGTCCATCTTCCGCGCGTTCAATCGCATTGGCTATTCCGGACCCCTCTCGATTGAGTGGGAAGATTCGGGTATGGACCGCGAATGGGGCGCCCAGGATGCTGTTGCCTTTGTGCGACGTACCGATTTCACTCCCTCAACGGTTGCTTTCGACGCGGCGTTTAGCAGGGATAAGACAACGGGCGCCGCTGCTGGCTCATAATAAGCAGTGCAAGAAAACCATAAACATGAGAGAATGGAGAGGGGTATGGCTGACGAAGTCGGATTTGTAACAATGGCTGGTGCCAGGTCGACCTCCCAGGCACCCGAGGTTGGCATTGGAATGCTGGGATATGCCTTTATGGGGAAGGCACATACCAATGCATACAAAACGTTGCCGTATATGATTTACCCGCCACCGGCAATACCAAGGCTAGTGGCGATAGCAGGTCGCGATGAAGAAGCGGTGAAAGAAGCTGTCCTGCGTTACGGCTATGAGGGGTACTACACAGATTGGCGCAGGATGCTCGATGACCCACGCGTGCAGCTGTTCGATAATGGTGGCCCAAATAATCTACATGCTGAACCATGCATTGCTGCTGCCGAGAAAGGTAAGCATATCCTGTGTGAAAAGCCAATGGCTCGATCCCGCGAAGAGGCCATGACAATGCTGGATGCAGTAAAGAAGGCCGGCGTTAAGCACATGGTCTCATTTAACTATCGCTTCGTCCCTGCCATTCGCCAGGCATACGAGTTGATCAGGAGCGGGGCGCTCGGTGAGATTTACCATTTTCGCGCGGTCTACTTACAGGAGTGGATTAGCGATCCGGACTTCCCACTGGTCTGGCGCCTGGATAAGAAAGTGGCTGGTAGTGGAGCGCTGGGCGACCTCGGCGCTCATATCATCGATCTTGGACGTTTCCTGGTCGGTGAGCCAGCCTCGGTCTTGGCGCTGACGAAAACATTTGTGAAACAACGACCGCTACCAGGGGGTAGTGGAGTCGGTAACGTCGATGTAGACGATGCCTTTGAAGCCGTGGTGGAGTTTGACAATGGAGCAGTAGGGACGCTTGAAGCTTCCCGCTTCTCTCCAGGACGTAAGAATTACGCGGTGTTCGAGATTAACGGCTCGAAAGGATCGCTTCGCTTTGACCTGGAGCGTCTCAATGAATTAGAGGTCTATTGGAAAGATGCGCCGGTCAAAGAAACGCAAGGATTCACCGATGTTTTGGTGACCGAGTCCTATCATCCTTTCTATTCGTACTGGTGGCCACACGGCCATATCATAGGCTGGGAGCACACCTTTGTCCACGAAATCGCCCATTTCCTCGATGCGATCGTCAATAATAAGGAGGTGGCACCGTACGGTGCCACGTTCGAAGATGGCTATCGCAATGCGGTGATTTGTGACGCAATCATACAATCGTCACTTGAGGGAAGGCGTGTGTTCATAAAGTATTAAAAGTTCGGCAGGGACCGGATAAACCTGGCCCCTGCCGATCCAAAGTCACGGATTTGGCGGCAGTAGTGGCAATGAAAATCCCCAATTAAGTAATATCCTCGCGTCGCTGAAGCGGTGGTTATCGTCTATGCTGTGGAGGACGACACCAATCAAGTGGTGGCCAGCGCGGGTAGCGGAGAATACCAGGCACCCTCCGGCCTCAGCGGTAAAGCCAGTCTTAATGCCCGTTGCACCTGCATATGTCGTGAGTAGTGTGTTCGTATTATCCCATGCGTAACGGTGGTGTGTTGAGGTGGGAGGCAGCTGGTAGTGCTGTGTGCGCACGACCTGGGCAAAGAGCGGGATGGCCATGGCGTAGTCTGCCAGGCGTACCAGGTCATAAGCCGTCGTGTAATGCCCCTGTAGAGGTTGACCATTCGCGTCATAGTAGGTCAGCCCATCGGGGTTGATGTAATGAGTTTGAAAGAGGCGCAGGCGGTAGGCAAAAAGATTCATTATGTTCACAAAATTAGCGGTTGATCCACTTACAGTGTCGGCAATAGCAATAGCGGCATCGTCTCCGGAGGGTACCATCAGGCCGTATAGCAGGTCTTTGAGTGTGAGCCGATCGCCTACTTGCAATGCTGCGCTGCTGCCATTGTGTATATGTACTTCGTTGAATGCATCCTGCTGGATAGTGACAATCTTGTTCAGATCTGCCGCCTGGATGGCAATGAGGGCAGTCATGATCTTCGTTGTGCTTGCCATTGGCACCGGGCTCTCGCCATTCAGGTCATCCAGAATACGTCCTGTATCGTTGTCTAGTATGATGGCCTCGCTGGCGGTAATCGCTGGCGGCTTCCCCCTGGCGGTGAGGATAGGTGTAGGTTTTTGTGTGGGAGTCGGCGTGATGGATGTGAATGACGGAGTAATAGTAGAGCTACCCTGGTTAGACGTGTCGAACAAACGCTTCCCCACCGGCGTAAAGGTAAGGATAGGCACCACGATTATGGTGCTGATTGATATAAATAGCAAGGCAATAGCAACGGTGCGACGTATCATCCATCCTCCAGGGACGGCTCTCCCCTTGATACTTTTTGATTCTACTATTTTAACATGTCGAAGTGGCTGTGCATGCACAGCCACTTCGACTGTATGGATAGCGGCAATTCTCAATGCTTTTTATCTAGATGGCCCTGGGCCAACATGTGTGATAATCCGTCACATGCTCGAAAGCATCGGCGACGCGCAGAATAAGGTCTTCGGCAAAGAACTTGCCCAGCAGTTGCAAGCCCACAGGCAAGCCATTGCTGAAACCGCCAGGAATCGAGATGCCACTGATACCAGCCAGGTTTGCTGGAATTGTGAACACATCCTGGAGATACATCTCATAGGGGTCGGTAATCTCACCGATCTTGAATGCCACGGACGGTGAGGCGGGACTGACCAGCACATCGAAGCGTTCAAAGGCGCTGATAAAGTC
>WNFE01001311.1_pt1 | contig 17988 bp, 14 predicted proteins | sample 5400451 | NCBI WGS metagenome assembly WNFE01 (sample SAMN13153344, study PRJNA577476) | soil metagenome | isolation source: 200 cm saprolite under Douglas fir tree site 2 hole 2 | place: USA:California | collected 2015-04-18
TCACGGTGATCGCCGCAGGCTTCCGCGAGGTGGCAGGCAAGAAGACGCACAACCGGCCTTCGTACCTCCCGAAAACATGGAAAGCGGGGCGCGATCAGACCAACGTGATCCCGCAGCAGACGAATGTGGTGCAGCAGGTGGCGCGAAACGTCAGTGACGTCACTCATGAAGTGCCCACGGACGATCTGGACGTCCCGACATTCCTGCGGCGCCAGGCCCAGAAGGCTTAACTAGCAAGTTTGCCTGTGGGGGCACGAGAAATCGTGCCCTTGCGAGCGCTCATGAATAATCCGCAGTTCCCGCCCATTCCGGACTCTTTTGGTGGTCCAAGGATTTTCTTCTCATGCGAGCAATCGTTATAGACTTTGCGCATGCCAGGCGCGATTCAGATTCGCGGCGACGTACTGACGGCTCTTTTGGAAGAGGCTCGACGGGAGCCATCGAGGGAATGCTGCGGACTGCTGGTGGGGCGGGGCGACGTGATCACCCGCGCGGTTCCCGCCACGAACGCGGCGGACGACGCCGCGAAAGCGTATGAAATCGCGCCCGAAGAATTGTTTGGTTTGATGCGCGAAATTCGGGCGGCGGGTCTGGAACTCCTTGGTATCTACCATTCGCATCCGGCAGGGGAAAATCGGCCTTCGGGCCGCGATATCGAGCGGGCCTATTATCCCGCCGTGGCTTATTTCATCCTCTCGCTGCGCACTGGCGCGCCGCAGCCCGTTCGCGCATTCTCGATTCGCGACGGCCAGGTAACGGAATTGGAAATTCTGGCGGTGTAGCGTCAGATTCGAATCGAGACTTCCGGGGGCTAGCGGAATCACCTGGAGTCTAGTGGGCCTGCGGGGAGGGCCGCAGCGACTTCTGCGACATCGCGATGCCGCGCGTCGGGTGCGGTGCCGGGGACGTGTTTTTCGGCGTGCACCGGGACTTTCAGCGCGACGGCAGTGATATCGTCTTTCTGTTCCGAGTGCAGCGCGAACTGCTTCACGCCCTCAAAAAGAAGATCAAGAGACTCGTCAGCGGATTTCTGCGCGCAATTCGACCAGGTTTCGCCCAGTTGGTTCCAGGAGAAATCTTCGCCAGATTGATTGCGCATCTCATGCAGGCCGTCGGTGGCGAACAGAACCACATCTCCTGGAGAGAGCCGCACCATTTCCTGTTCATAGGTGGTCCCCGGGAACATACCGGACGGAATGCCGCCGATCAACAACTGTGAAACACCGACACTCGAAACCAAGACCGGGTAAGGCAGTCCCGCGTTCGCAAGCTTCAGCTCGTTAGTCGCCGGATCAAACACGGCATAAAGCGTCGCGCAGTAACGGCCCATCACAGGCCGCACACGAATGCGCCTGCTCAACAGCGCCAACACGTCGGCAGGCTCTGCGCCCGTCTTGTTGATCCCGCGCATCATGCCCATCACCAGCGAGGCATACATGGCTGCGGACAAGCCCTTTCCGACGACGTCTCCCACATAAAGACCAATGAGGCCATTTGGCAGGGTGAAGAAATCAGCGAAGTCTCCGCCCACTTCTGTCAGAGGAGAAAAACGGAAGGCCACCTCGAAGCGATTGCTTTTCAATCCACCGCTGGGGATCAGGGACTGCTGGATCTCACGAGCTTCGATTGTATCGGCGCCGCAGATGTGGTCGCAGCAGCGCTTGTCGCCGGTCGAGCCTGGTCCCATTTCTACACTCCTCCTCAGTGCGGAGTTTCCGAGAGACCGGGTCTACAGACTTCCAACGCTAGCAAAGATGCGACTCTCAGGCCCACCTTATTTACCACTCAGTTTAGCTCAGGCATATGGGTTCTGCTTGTTGCAACATATTTGGATGTGTTCTAAACGGACATCAATGCGTACGGATCGGATTTTCACGGCTAGAGCGCGAAGCGGGTTCGCTGCGCCGTGCGGCAGCGGACGCGGATTATTTCGGGGTCAGCGGAAAACGATCAGGGGTTGGCGCGGTAGCTTACTGGCGTGGCGATTGCATCCGCCGCCGCGAGCCGGCTCGCGTAGAGAGGAAACTTCGCAGCGACGGCCGCCACTTCAGCGCGCACGCGCTGCTCGGTGGCATTATCGCCCAGTCGGGTAAGCACATCAGCAATCCAACCCGCAATCCTGGCCATCTCCGGCTCGCGCATTCCGCGTGTAGTGACGGCGGGGCTGCCAACGCGAATTCCGCCCGCCTTCATCGGGGGCAGGGGATCGAAGGGGATGGCGTTTTTATTCACGGTCATGCCGGCGCGCTCGAGCGCCAACTCCGCGTCGCGGCCTGTGATGCCGCGCGAATGCATATCCACGAGAAACAGGTGAGTATCCGTGCCGCCGGTGACGATGCGGAAGCCGCGCTTGGCTAGCTCGGCGGCGAGCGTGCGCGCATTCGCGACTACCTGCTGCTGGTAATCGCGGAAGGCAGGCTCCCTGGCCTCCTTCAGGCAGACAGCTTTCGCTGCGATGATGTGTTCGAGCGGGCCGCCCTGCACGCCCGGGAATGTGATGCGATCCAAATCTTTCGCGTATTTTTCGCGGCAGAGCACCAGGCCGCCGCGGGGGCCGCGCAACGTTTTGTGCGTGGTCGTGGAGACGAAGTCGGCGTGGGGCACGGGGCTGGGATGAATTTCCGCGGCCACGAGTCCGGCGATGTGGGCCATGTCCACGAAAAACAGGGCGCCTACCGACTGCGCAATTTTCGCGATGCGCGCAAAATCAATCACGCGTGCGTAGGCGCTGGCGCCGGCAACGATCATTTTCGGCTGGTGCTCGCGCGAGAGGCGCTCGATTTCGTCGTAATCGATCGTCTCGGTTTCTTTGGTGACGCCGTAGGCGACGAACTTGTAGGTCTTCCCCGAAAAGTTCAAGGGATGCCCGTGCGTCAGATGGCCGCCGTGGGCCAAGTTCATCCCCAGCACGGTCGCGCCTGGTTCGAGCGCCGTCATATAGACGGAAATGTTTGCCTGTGTGCCGGAATGCGCCTGCACGTTGGCATGATCAGCGCCGAAGAGCTGCTTCGAGCGCTCGATGGCCAGCCGCTCGACGCGGTCCACATTTTCGCACCCGCCATAGTAGCGCTTGCCGGGATAGCCCTCGGCATATTTGTTCGTGAAGACGGATCCCATCGCCTCAAGCACCGCTTCAGAGACGAAATTTTCCGAAGCGATCAGCTCGAGCCCGGTCGCTTGGCGGCGGACTTCATCGCGCAGCGCTTCGGCGACTTCAGGATCCACTTCCTCGAGCGGCCGGCTCATTCGCACCAATTCAGGGGATTCGTATGCCATGGGAGAATTCCCATGGATTCTATCGGAGGGCTCTGAGGTTTGCAAATTGAGCTGGCCCCACGGCGAGCATGTGGCTCGCCGTGGGTGAAATCATAGAAGCGGGAGCTACCTCGATCACCCCGACTGGTTTTAGTGACGGCTAAAAGGAACGTTCTTGATCAGTGTGTGCGGCCCACCGTAAATAAATTCCTTCGCCACGTTAACGCCAGCGTATGTCAGCAAGGCGTAATTACCCATCCGGAACCCATCCATCGCATTGTAGCGGCTTGGATACCAGCCGAGCGCAGCCGTCTCCGTGCCCGCGTAGGGCGCGGCTATATTGGCGAAAGAGATGAAGCGATGACCGTCGTTTCCGCGCCGCGCCGTAATTGTGGAAATGACAGCGTGGCTGAGCCGCGGGAAGAAGCCGCCGCATTCGCACCGGTAGTAGATGGTGTCCTCGCGGAAAATCTCGGCCAAGCCGTAGCGTGCGGACGTGGCTACGAGGTTGATGCCAAAGGCGCTGGCATATCGGTAGCCGTAACCCTCCGCTCCTTGCCCCCACTCCGGCGGGCTGTTTGTCCCCTGGGTAACGCCGGCGGCGGCGGCCGCACCGATCAGCGGGTAGGGTCCGAAGGAATCGAACAGATAGTTGTGGAATCTCTGTCCAAAGTCCGGTTTCGTATAGTCCGCCGTCCTGCCCGGTTGCGCATGAGCAGGCTTGGAGGCCGTTTGAGTGGACGGACTGGTGCTCGTGGATCCACCTGTGCCGGCAGACGATTGCGCCTTAGCCAGTGGTGAGACCCCCGAGAGCACCGCGATCACCAATAGACTTGGGACCACCAGGCGCATCATCATCTCTATTTTCTCCTTAATCTTAACAGGCGCACCGACGAGGCCGGCCGCGTCGGATAGCCTACACTAAGTCCCTGCCGTTATTCACCAAGAATTAGTACTCCTGCGGCCGCCAGCGTGCTGGTTGACTTCGCCCGACGACTCCCCTAACCTAACTCGTTTACGGCGCTGCTGCCGCGCGATTGTGTACGTCGCCGGCCAGCCGAGCGCAGAAAAGAGCGGACTGCGGCATGGCGGAACAGAAACTTCCCACGCGTTCAGAGGATTTTTCGGAGTGGTACAACCAGGTGGTGCTGCGTGCGGAAATGGCGGACTACGCGCCGGTCCGCGGCTGCATGATCGTGCGCCCTTACGGCTGGGCGCTGTGGGAAAACATTACCGCGGCGCTCGACGGGCGCTTCAAGGCCACCGGCCACGTCAACGCTGCATTTCCACTCCTGATTCCACGCAGCTTCATCGAGAAGGAAAAATCACACGTGGCAGGCTTTTCGCCGGAGCTGGCTGTCGTAACGCACGGTGGCGGGGAAAAGCTCGAGGAACCGCTGGTGATTCGGCCGACGTCTGAAACAATCATAGGCCACGCCTATGCGAAGTGGATCCAGTCGTACCGCGACCTGCCCGTGCTGATCAACCAATGGAACAGCGTAGTTCGCTGGGAACTGCGGACCAAGCTGTTCCTGCGTACGCTCGAATTTTTTTGGCAGGAAGGGCACACGGCGCACGCTACAGCCGAGGAGGCAGAAGCGGAAACACGCCAGATGGTGGATGTTTATACGGATTTCGCTTCGAACGAAGCGGCGATCCCCGTGATTCCCGGACGCAAGTCGGACTCGGAAAAGTTCGCGGGTGCTGAGATCACCTACTCGCTCGAGGCAATGATGGGGGATCGAAAGGCTTTGCAATTTTGCACATCCCACAATCTTGGCCAGAATTTTGCCAAGGCGTTTGAGATTCGTTATCTCGATAAGAACGGACAACTGCAGCATTGCTGGACAACTTCCTGGGGACTATCGACGCGCGTAGTGGGCGCCATTATCATGGTTCATGGCGACGATCAGGGGCTAATCCTGCCGCCACGGCTGGCTCCGTTCCAACTGGTGATTGTGCCCATCTACAAGACAGACGACGAGAAGTTGAGCGTGATGGAATGCGCCCACAGATTGCGCAAGGAGCTGGTGGGCGCGGGCATCCGCGTGAAGATGGATGAGCGAGAAGGAGCAAGCCCCGGCTTCAAGTTCAACGATTGGGAAATGCGCGGGGTCCCGCTGCGCCTGGAACTCGGGCCGAAGGACGTGGCGAAAGGCTCCGTGGTGCTGGCGCGGCGCGACCGGCCCGGAAAAGAAGGGAAGTCCTTCGTCCCGCAGCAGGGAATCGCCGCTGCTGTGACGCAAATGCTCGAAGAGATTCAGAAGTCACTCTATGACCGCGCCCTCGCCTTCCGTAAGGCCAATACGGTGGAACCAGCTAACTATGACGAGTTCAAGAAAGCCGTCGAGAAGGGTTTTGCATTTACATGGTGGTGCGGCAGCAGCGCCTGCGAAGCCAGCATCAAGGAAGAAACGAAGGCCACCATGCGGTGCATCCCGCTTGAGCAGCCCGGCGGCTCCGGCAAGTGCATTTTCTGCGGTCAGATCGCCCGGGAAAAGGCCATCTTCGCTCGGGCGTACTAGGTCTGCGCATACAAGCCCGCGCCTACCAGGGGTCCGGCCCCTATCACGGAATCTGGCGTTTACTTATCGCAAACAGCCATTTGCGCCGGCCTCTCCTGGGGCTCTCGACGGTGCTAGGATGATTCTACAATCGCTGGATCCCGCAGGAATCCAGCTCGGGAGGCGGTGGCATTCCAATGAACCAGCCAGTTCGGTCAGGCGAGCGCGGTGGATCGAAGCTGAAAACCGTCCTGACGCTCGTCATCGTTGGGTTCTTGATATTTTCCGGCGTCAAGATCATCCCTGCGTACTTCGCGAACTTCCAGCTCCAGGATTCCATGCAGACCGAAGCCCGTTTCGCCATCGCTGACCACAGGGCCGTGGATCAAATTCGCGAGGACATCTGGAAGAAAGTGCAGGAGTTGGATATCCCGGCAAAAAAAGAAGATATCAAGGTAAGCGGCGAACAGCGTTCAGTGGCAATATCACTGGACTATGTGGTCCCGGTGGACTTGCGGGTCTATCAATTCAACCTGGAATTTCATCCCCACGCGGACAACCATACGCTTTAGAATAGGAATCCACACTATTGAGGGGCCGGAGGGGTTCTGCCCGGGCAATGGCGCGCCCGTCCAGCCGCGACCACTGCCGCGTGCGCAAGCTCTTCAAGGGACTTAGCGGAGAAAACGATTGCGGATTCGGATTGCGCCTGGATTTTGGACATCCCGCTTCGGTATCGCGCTGCTCACCACGGCGCTAGTCGGCCTGCTCGCCGTAACTGGCGTCCTCGCGTATTACTACATTCAATTTGGCCGCTTGATCAATCAACACCTTACCGGCCAGATTTTCCAGAATACCTCGCGCGTATATTCCGCACCCGGCCACATCTACACCGGCGAATCTCTCCGCCCCGGCGACTTGGCCAGCCATCTTCTCCGGTCCGGTTATCAGGAGGGCAAAGTACCGGGCTCCCCGGGGGAATATCGCGTGACAGGTTCGACGGTAGAGATTCGTCCGTCCGCCGATTCCTTTTTCCGGGGCGCCAACGCCCTGCGAGTTGATTTCTCTGGTTCCACCATCTCGCGCATCGCACAGCTCAACAACGGCCTGGCGCGCGATTCCGCGGAGATCGAGCCTGAGTCGATCACCAATCTCTTCGACAGTTCGCGCGAGAAACGCCGGGTAATCCGCTTCGACGACCTTCCCGGCCATCTCATGAACGCTGTTCTCGCCGCCGAAGACAAACGCTTCTTCGAGCATGGCGGCCTCGACGTCATTCGCGTCGTCGGCGCCGCTTTGGCCGATCTTCGCGCCGGTCACAAAGCCCAGGGCGCCAGCACTATCGACATGCAAGTGGCGCGCAGTTTTTTCTTCACCACCAAGCGCGAGTGGAGCCGCAAAGTGAAAGAAGTGCTGATGGCTTTCGAGCTTGATGAGCGCTTCTCGAAACAGCAGATCTTCGAGCTGTACGCCAACGAAGTTTATCTCGGCAACCGCGGCAGCTTTGCCATCCGCGGGTTCGGCGAAGCTGCCCAGGCTTACTTTGGCAAAGACGTCCGCGAACTCACTGTGGGCGAATCGGCATTTATCGCCGGTATTATTCGCGCGCCCAATCGCTATTCCGCCGCCGAGCGTCACATGGACCGCGCCATGGAAGCCCGCGACCGCGTCCTCGCTCAGATGGTGGAGGACGACTACATCAAGCCGGACGAGGAGGCTGCCGCGAAGAAAGCGAAACTGCGGTTCGTCAGCGGCGGCGTGGAAAGCAGCGCGGCCCCCTATTTCGTGGATATGGTGAAGGATCATCTGCTCGAGCAATATTCCGAGACCGATCTGCAGACGCAAAGTTTCCGCATTTACACCACGCTTGATCCCGACCTGCAGCGCGCCGCCTCCATCGCCGTGCAGAACGGGATGCAGCAGGTGGACAAGCTGCTCGCCAAACGCTACGCGCTCTGGAAAAAGATGGGCCAGCCGGTGCCGCTGGCGCAGGTGGCGCTGGTGGCTCTCGATCCGCGCACGGGCGAAATCCGCGCGCTCATCGGCGGACGCAACTACGGCGAAAGCCAGCTCAATCACGCGCTCGCTCGCCGCCAGCCCGGGTCGTCCTTCAAGCCGTTCGTTTACGCAGCGGCGTTCGACAATGCGGCGCAGAATTTTCAGCCGGTGGTCACCCCGGTCACCACAGTGGACGATGTCCCCACCACGTTTCAATTCGACGGCAAAGACTACACTCCCGACAATTTTGGCCAGGAATTTTACGGGACGGTCACCGTTCGCGACGCGCTGATCCACTCGCTCAACGTCGCCACCGTAAAAGTAGCCGAGATGATCGGCTATCAGCGCGTGGTGGATGTCTCGCGCCAGATGGGTCTGGGCACAAACATTCAGGCGACGCCCGCTGTGGCGCTGGGTGCGTACGAAATGACGCCCATCGACGTTGCGGCAGGCTACACGCCGTTTGCCACTAACGGAGTCCGCGCGGAGCCAATGTTCCTCCACAACGTTCTCGCCGCCGACGGCGGAGTGGAAGAAGCCGCCGCGCCCAAGACGCGCACCGTGCTTGACCCGCGCGTCGCCTATCTCACGACTACGCTACTCGAAGACGTCGTCAATCGTGGCACTGGTGTGACCGTCCGCTCCATGGGTTTCAACGCGCCCGCCGCCGGGAAAACCGGGACATCGCGCGACGGCTGGTTCGCTGGCTTCACTTCAAATCTTCTCTGCGTGATTTGGATCGGATTCGACGACAACCGCGACCTGGGATTGTCCGGCAGCCAATCGGCCGCGCCTATCTGGGCGGATTTCATGAAGCGCGCCGTCGCGCTCCCGGCTTACAGCAACCCGCAGGAATTCGAGCCTGCCCCCGGCGTCATCGCAGAGTCCATCGACCCGCAGACGGGCCAGCTCGCCACTCCCTCCTGCCCGCAGACCGAGCAGGAATATTTCGTAGCCGGCAGCGAGCCCACCTTGTACTGCGAACTTCACGGCGGTGGACACTTCGCATCATCGCAGCCCGGCTCCTGGCTCGCCCACCTGTTCGGCAGGCCTGCCAACGTACCACCCCCTCCGCCGGGGGGTGCTCCCACTTCGCCGCCCAGCGCGTCAAACCCGGCGGATAAAGGGCGCTTGAAAGCGAAGGCGGGCCAGCCGCCTCCGGCTCCAGGATCCACGCCAGCGGAGGAGTCGGAAAAGAAAAAGGGTTTTCTCGACCGCGTTTTTGGTATCTTTGGAGGTAGCAAGAAGCCTGCGGACAATCAAAAACCCCAGCCGTAGGCGAGAGCGCGGCGATGGACCCGCAAGACCGGGTCGAAGCAAAAAGGAGCAGGGCGATGAAATACTTGGCCCTCATTACCTTCCCGCTGGCGCTCATTCTCGTTCCGGCATCTCCGGCCCAGCAAGCCTCGCAGGCCCCAGCTCGACCATCAGCGAGTCCGGCGGCCAACCCCACAGCTACAAATGTCCCGGCGATGACGCCATTGCAGTCCGCCGAGCTGCATGGCGACGTCCTGATGGCCCGCAAGGAGTTTGCCCAGGCCGTGGATGCCTATGAGCGCGTTCTCGTGGAGAACCCCAAGAACTCGGTAGTGCTAAACAAGGTAGGTGTGGCCTACCTGCAGTTGGGCGATCTACATCGCTCATCGCGTTACTACAAGAAGGCCATGAAGGCCGACAAGAATTTTGCCAGCCCAATCAACAATTTAGGAGCCGTGGAATACGAGAAGAAGCACTACGGCAAGGCCATCTCGCTCTACAAAAGGGCGGCCATCCTCAAAGTCGATCTCTCCGTCATTTACAGCAATCTCGGCTACGCCTACTTTGCCAACAAGGAATACCCCGAGGCAACGGAATCTTTCGGCAAGGCGCTGGCGCTCGATCCCACGATTTTCGAGCATAAAGGGGGCTACGGTTCGATCATCCAGCAGCGCACCACCACCGATCCCGGCCTGTTCTATTTCTTCGTTGCGCAGTCCTTCGCCAGCGCGGGCGATGCCGAGCGCGCCGCTCATTATTTGAAGCTCGCGCGCGACGATGGCTACGCGAAGTTCCGGTCTGCCGAAACGGACCCCGCTTTTGCTCGCGTCATCAAGGACCCGCGCGTCCAGGAAGTTTTGCAGGTCGTGCCCGAGTACATGAACGACGCGAAGAAGAGCAATCCGAACTGATCCCGCCTCGTGTCGTTGTGAATTGCAACGCGGAAGTTACAAGCCGGACTAGAATCTGTTGCTATAATAGCCGCCGAAATGGTCTCCCGGTCATTGCGACTCCTGGCGGTGTGTGTGTGGCTTGCTGCCGGGATGTCAATCGTGTTCGCAGCCACCGCTCAGGCGCCCACACCTGCTACGCCGAGTGCGATTGCGCCAGTGAATGTCACTCAGCTCCGGATTGACGGCGAGATTGAGCCAATCCTCGCCGAATATATCGAGCATGGCGTCGCAGAGGCCAATCGCGAGCACGCCGACCTGATCCTCATCACCATCAACACGCCCGGCGGCTTGGACACTTCCATGCGGTCGATCATCCACGCGATCCTCACGTCGCAGACACCCGTTGTCACCTACGTCGCGCCAACAGGCTCGCGCGCAGCTTCTGCCGGATTTTTCATTCTTCTCTCGGCAGATGTTGCCGCAATGTCCCCTGGAACCGAGACCGGCGCCGCATCGCCCGTTTTCATATTTGGCGGCCAGACCGTGCAGGTTGACGAAACCATGCACAAGAAAGTCGTCAACGATGCCACGGCCTATCTGCGCAGCTACGTCAGCAAGCGCGGGCGCAACACTGATTTGGCTGCGACCGCTGTGACCGAGGCAAAGGCTTTCAGCGACAAGGAAGCGCTCGATGGGAAGCTGATTGACCTGGTCGTCGCTTCGCCCGATGAACTGTTTGCCAAGCTCGATGGGCGCACCATCACGCGCTTCGACAGCACGACGACGAAGCTCGCGCTGTCGCATCCCGCGATCACATTGAAGGAAATGACTCCGCGCGAGAAATTTCTCTCGCGCATCGTGCAGCCCGATGTCTTCTTCATCCTACTGATCATCGGCGTGCTGGGGCTATATACGGAATTCACGCATCCTGGACTCTTCGCGCCGGGAGTGATCGGCGGAATCTCGATGGTCCTCGCGCTCTTTGCCATGCATATGCTTCCCGTGAATTTCGCCGGCATCCTGCTGATTGTCCTCGCGCTCATCCTGTTCGTGCTGGAGGCTAAATTTCCAACGCACGGAGTGCTCGGGCTCGGGGGAGTGGTGGCCATGGTTCTCGGCGCGCTGTTCCTTATTGATTCACCTTTCACGGGAATGGGAGTGCGGCTTCCAACGGCACTGGCAGTGGTGATCCCGTTCTCCATCATCGTAATCATCCTGATGCGGTTGGTGATGAAGTCGCGCAAATGGAAAGTTTCAACCGGGGTGGAAGAACTGGTAGGGGAGTTTGGTGAAGTCACCGAGCCAGTGGGCGGGGCCGGAGATTTCGGGATGGTTTTCGTGCATGGGGAGCTATGGCGCGCCGCCGCTGCTAACGGCCAGCCGATTCCGAAAGGTGCGCGCATCCGCGTGGCCACGGTAAAGGGGCTGACGCTCGAGGTGGAGCCCAGCAGCGCACCGCAATCCGCATCTTCTTAGGCGATGGACTGAGGGAGGGGACTATGGATTTCACATTGCTGCTGTTCGGGGCCGGCATCCTGATTTTCCTGATCTGGTTGTTCAACTCCGTGTACGTCATCAAGGAATGGGAGCGCGGTGTGGTCCTTCGCCTGGGAAGAATGCTGCCGCACGCGAAGGGCGCGGGCCTGCAACTGGTCCTTTACCCGATTGACAAGCTCACGCGCATCTCGCTACGAATTGAGACGCTGGACGTCCCGCCGCAAGACGTCATCACGCGCGACAACGTTTCCGTAAAGGTGAACGCTGTATGTTACTTCCGCGTGGTGGACGCCAACCTGGCGCTCTCGCAGGTCCAGAATTACCTCTACGCGACGTCGCAACTAGCTCAGACCACCCTCCGCAGCCTGGTCGGCCAGTTCGAGCTGGACGCCATCCTTTCGGAGCGCGAAAAGGTTAATGCCAAGCTGCAACAAATCCTTGACCAGGATACCGAGCCTTGGGGTATCAAGGTAACGAAGGTTGAGGTCAAACAAGTCGACATTCCGGAGAATATGCAGCGCGCCATCGCCAAGCAGGCGGAGGCCGAGCGCGAGCGCCGGGCGAAGATTATTCACGCGGAAGGCGAATTTGAAGCGTCCACGAAGTTGGCGGACGCGGCCGAAGTGCTCGAAAAACAGCCGGCGGCCATTCAGCTCCGGTATTTGCAGACGTTGACCGAAATCGGCGTGGAGAAGAATACGACGATCGTCTTCCCGCTGCCGGTGGACATCATCTCCCAATGGGTGCAGACGGCCGCAGCCAAGAAGTAACCAGAGTAACGAACGAGGATTAGGAGCGCATGGGGGGAAACGGAAGACGCGGCGGGGGTGACCGGGTGCTCGAGAGCCGGCACCTGGTTGGACTATTTCTCGGCGTCGTGCTGCTGTGCGGCGTTTTCTTTACGCTGGGCTACGTGATGGGCCGCACGCAATATGGCGGCGCAGTTCGCGCTGAGGGTCCGGTGCCCCTCATCGCCCCCTCCAAGCCGTCGCCCGCGAAAGCCAGGGAAACGCCGCCTCTCCCGGCACCCGCGAACACCGAGTGGGATTTTTACGCGAAGAAGGACAACACGCACATGGAGACCGCTCCGAAAGAAACTGCGCACGCTCCGGCGGCCATCCCCGCCGTTGTGACCAAGGCCCAGGGTGCGCCTCCCGCAGCCACGACGAAGCCTGTGGCTGCGCCCGGAAAGCCGGCCGCGCATTATCAGCCACCGAAACTGCCCAAGGGCGCCATCGTTCTTCAGGTGGCGGCACTGAAGCGCGAAGGCGATGCGCTGAAGATGGCTGACGAGATTCAGCAGAAAAGGTATCCGGCATTTGTAATCATGCTGCCCAGCGACGGCCTGTATCACATACAGGTCGGTCCCTACGGGGATGAAAAATCCGCCGAAAACGCCAAACGCACGCTCGAGCAAATCGGTTTCAAGTCTATAATCAAACGCTGAATGAATTTTCCCTGGCACACGCGAGCGCTGCTCGCACTTGGCAGCGGCGTTGCTTTGGCGCTCTCGTTCCCTGATTACAATTTACCGCTGCTGGCCTGGTTCTCCGTCGGCATGTTGATCCTGGCATCGGCAGGTGCGCGTCTTGCCGAAGCCCCGCTATACGGTTTTCTTCACGGCTTGGTTTTTTATCCCGTGTGCTTGCCGTGGATTGATACCGTCATGCAGCAATACGGAAGCGTGGATCCCTGGAGCTCGGCCGGGATTGTCGGGCTGATCGGATTGGCCGGAGGAATCATCTGGTCGTCTTTTTCCTGGGCTATGGCACTAGCTTCGAAACGCAGCCCGGCGCTTGCCTGCGCGCTCGCGCCATTCCTGTGGGTCACGCTCGAGTTCACGCGCACGCATTTGCCCTACATCGGTTTCCCGTGGAATCTCACTGGTTACGCAGCCAGCGGAAGTCTCGCGCTGCTGCAAGTAACACCGGTCACCGGAATTTACGGGCTCAGTTTTCTGATCGCCGCGTATAGCTCGGCGATTGCTTATGCAATTCTGGTTCGTAGCCGCCGCGCCTTGAGGACGGCGCTCGTCGTGACTGTCGGATTGATCCTGATTGTTGTCGGCGGCGGATACCTGGTCCCCGCGGCGACGCCGCACCATATTGCACACCTGGTGCAAACGAATTTTCCGCAATCCGAGCATTATCCGCCGAACTGGCTGCAGATTCATGCAAGCGAGCTGGACCAGCTCGAGCAGATCAGCATTGATGCCGCGAAGAAAACTTCCGGCCTGATCGTCTGGCCTGAAGTTCCCGCGCCGTTCAGCATGCAGGATCCTGCCTTCGCACTGCGTGCTCAGCGGATCGCGCGCGAATCTGGAAATTATTTTCTCGTTGGTGTGGTGGATTGGAAGAAGAATTCGCAGGGCCAGTGGGATGCATCAAACAGCTCGACGCTTCTCGACCCTTCCGGCCGCCGCGTTTTCACGTATGACAAAATCCACCTGGTGCCCTTCGGCGAGTACGTGCCGCTGCGCCAGTGGATCAAGTTTGCCGGCCGGTTGACGGCGGACATCGCCGATTTCACGCCGGGGACCGAGTATCGAGTGGGCCAGCTTCCCGGCGGCACCTTCGGAACCTTCATTTGCTATGAAGCGATTTTCCCGGATGAAATCCGGCGGTTTGCGCGCGGCGGGGCAGAGCTGCTGATAAATGTGTCGAATGACGGCTGGTTCGGGCGCTCGGCGGCTCCGGCGCAGCACCTGATGATGTCGCGTGTGCGCGCGGTCGAGAGCCGCCGCTGGATGCTGCGCGACACCAACAATGGCTTCACCGTTGCGGTGGATCCGTATGGACGCATCGTCGCGAGCCTGCCGCCCGACACTCGCAGCCAGCTCGATGCCCCATACGATTTTCGAAGTGACCGGACACTCTACGCCCGGTTTGGCGACTGGTTCGCTTGGCTTTGCCTGATCATGTCGATCGTCCTGTTCAGTGTCGCACTCATGAAAAGGGAAAATCGAAAAGTGAAATTGGCAATGCGAGCTTCGTAGATTTCTGCCTGCTTGGTTCATTTCCATTTTCCCTTTTCAATTTTCCACATTCCCATGTAGGATTTTTGTATGGCTGAACATATAGAAGACCTGCGGCAGCGCTACGCCGAGCTCAAGAAGCGCGTTGAGCTTGTGCGGAGCTATCTTTGACGCGCCCTCCGCCCGCAAAGAAGTAGCCGCTCTCGAAGAAAAAATCGGCGACCCCAATTTCTGGCAGGACCAGCAGAAAGCCCAGTCGCTCCTGCAGCAGCGCAAACTGCTCGATGCCCGCACCAACGCGGAGCAAACGCTCGATCGCAAGGTAAGCGATCTCGACACCTATTTCCATCTTGCCGAGGAAGAATCCGACGATGCGCAGCGCGAGTCGCTCCTTGAGGACATATCGAAGGAACTCGCCGCCACCGACGCCTACCTTTCCGACCTCGAGACCAAGACGCTCCTTGCCGGAGAGAACGACCGCCTCAACGCCATCGTCACCATCAAGCCCGGCGCCGGCGGAACCGAATCGCAGGACTGGGCCGAGATGCTGTTGCGCATGTATCTCCGCTGGGCCGAGCAGAAAGGCTTTCGCGCCACTGTCCTTGATTCAACTCCCGGCGAAGAAGCCGGCATCAAATCCGCCACCGTGCAAATCGAGGGCGAAAACGCTTTCGGCATGCTCTCGGGCGAAAGTGGAGTTCATCGCTTGGTGCGCATTTCCCCATTCGACCAGGCTGCCCGTCGTCACACTTCTTTCGCGTCCGTTTTCGCCATCCCTGAAATCGATGACCAGATTGACATCGTGGTGAAGCCGGAGGATCTGCGTATCGACACATTTCGCGCGGGCGGACATGGCGGCCAAAACGTAAACAAAGTCGAATCCGCCGTGCGCATCACGCACCTGCCTTCCGGCATCGTCGTGCAATGCCAGAACGAACGCAGCCAGCACAAGAATCGCGAGCTGGCCATGAAGGTCCTACGCTCGCGGCTTTATGAGCTGGAGCTCGAGAAGCGCCAGGAAGAGACCCGTAAACTCGACGCCACGAAATCCGACATCAGCTTTGGCAGCCAGATTCGCTCTTACACGCTTCAGCCCTACCAGCTCATCAAGGACCACCGCACCAAGGTTGAGCGTGGCGATGTGGAGAAAGTCCTCAATGGCGACCTCGACCCGTTCATCCGGGCTTACCTGCTCCACCGGCGGGATATGGATCAGACCGTCCGCAAGTAGAAATGGAAAAAAATTGCGCGTTCGAATTAAAAAGCGGTTAAAGTCCGGTACATTTCCGGCATCGAGATCAGCCGTTCAGCCGCGAATTAAGCCCTTTCGCTGCAGAATATTGACACCCTATGGGGCGCATGCTAGCCTCGATACTTCAGTTGCCGATTGAGTCGCGCAACACGGCCCCTTAATTGCCCTTGACTCCTGTGGAGGACACTGTTTTGGCGCATTCTGACGAAAAATACCTCTTCACCTCGGAATCTGTTACCGAGGGCCACCCCGATAAAATTGCCGACCAGATTTCCGACGCGATCCTCGATGCCGTCCTGAAGGACGACCCCATGGGCCGCGTGGCCTGTGAGACGCTGGTCACCACCGGTCTCGTTGTCGTTGCCGGCGAAATCACCACGAAAACCTACGTCGATTTCTCCGACATCGCTCGCGAGGTGATCCGTGACGTCGGCTACACGCGCGCGAAGTATGGCTTCGACGCCGAAACCTGCGGCGTTATCTGCACCATCAAGAAGCAATCGGACGACATCGCCATGGGCGTGGACACCGGCGGCGCCGGCGATCAGGGATTGATGTTCGGCTTTGCCTGCGATGAGACTCCCGAGCTGATGCCCATGCCCATCCAAATCGCGCACCAGCTCACGCGCCGTCTCGCTGAAGTCCGCAAGACCGGGGTCGTTGACTTCCTCCGCCCCGACGGAAAATCCCAAGTCACAATCGAATACATTGACGGCCGCCCTGCCCGCGTTGATTGCGCGGTAATTTCCACCCAACACAGCGAGAAAGTTTCTCAGCGCGATCTGCACGAAGCCATCTTGAACGAAGTCATCAAGCCCGTCCTCCCCAAGTCCATGGTGGACAAGAACACGAAATACCATATCAATCCGACTGGCCGATTCGTCGTCGGCGGACCCATGGGAGATGCGGGCCTCACGGGTCGCAAGATCATCGTGGACACCTATGGCGGTTACAGCCGCCATGGCGGCGGCGCTCTCTCAGGAAAAGATCCAACGAAGGTGGACCGCTCCGCATGTTACATGGCGCGCTACGTCGCGAAGAACATCGTCGCTGCGGGTCTCGCGACCAAGGTCGAAGTCCAGCTCGCGTATGCCATCGGCGTGGCCGAGCCGGTATCCGTCATGGCCGAAACTTTTGGCACGGGCATCATCCCCAACGCCCAGATCACCGAACTGATACGCGCGTTCTTCAAGTTGACGCCCCAGGGGATAATCGAAACGCTGGATCTTCACCGCCCGATCTTCCGCCAGACCGCTACTTACGGCCACTTCGGGCGCACCGGCCCGGGCTTCACGTGGGAACGCACAAACAAGGCTGACGCCATCCGCAAAGAAGCCGGCGCGCGCGGCACAGTAGCCGTTTCGCGTGGCTAGACGCATAGGATAATTCCCGTCTTGCCGAAGTCGTCAGGGTCGTGTTTCACTGCAGTTTCTGTAGCGGCGGTTTCTTGCCCTGAGTGTAACCGAAGGGTTAGGCCGGCGCTTCGCCGCAATCTCTGCAAATCTATTCGCTAGGGAGTTTCTTGTGGAAACAGTGCCAAAATTGACGGGCGACGTGAAGGAAATTGCTCTAGCTGATGAGGGCAAGCGAAAAGTTCAGTGGGCCAATCAGCATATGCCCGTACTGCAACTCATCCGCAAACAATTCATAAAAGACCAGCCGCTGAAGGGCATCCGGATGTCCGCGTGCCTCCACATCACGAGCGAAACGGCCAATCTGGCCATTACGCTTCGTGACGGCGGCGCTGACGTGGTCCTGTGCGCTTCGAATCCCCTTTCGACGCAAGACGACGTGGCCGCCTGCCTCGTGAAGGATTACAGCATCCCCACATTCGCAATTAAGGGCGAAGACAACGCCACCTACTATGCTCACCTCAACGCTGCGCTGGACCATCATCCGCAGATCACCATGGACGACGGCGCCGATCTGGTCACCCAGCTTCTCACCAAGCGCCCCGACTTGTTGCAGGGTGTCATTGGCGGCACTGAGGAAACCACCACCGGCGTGATCCGTCTCCGCGCGATGGTCAAAGACGGCACGCTGAAATATCCGATCATCGCCGTCAACGACGCGCTCACAAAACATATGTTCGACAATCGCTACGGCACCGGCCAGTCCTCCCTCGACGGGATCATGCGCGCCACGAACCTGTTGATCGCCGGGCTGCACGTGGTTGTCTCAGGCTACGGCTGGTGTGGCAAAGGCGTCGCCATGCGCGCTAAGGGCCTCGGTGCAGACGTGATCGTCACTGAGATCAGTCCCACACGCGCGCTTGAAGCTGTGATGGATGGCTTCCGCGTCATGCCAATGCCGGAGGCCGCAAAGATCGGCGACGTTTTCATCACCGTCACCGGCAAC
>WNFE01012796.1_pt1 | contig 17983 bp, 16 predicted proteins | sample 5400451 | NCBI WGS metagenome assembly WNFE01 (sample SAMN13153344, study PRJNA577476) | soil metagenome | isolation source: 200 cm saprolite under Douglas fir tree site 2 hole 2 | place: USA:California | collected 2015-04-18
ATAGCCCCATCGACGTAACCTACTACGAGAACGGCGGCATTCTGTTGACAGTGCTGAGGAGGTTGATGAAGCAGTAGGTGTACACGTTGCGCAGGGTGCATAATAATGCACCCAAAAGCAGCGTTGTTATAAAGTTGGGAACGGGCATGAGAAATTGTGCCCGTTCCTTTCTCTTTTTTGAATGGAATCTTCTCCCTCTATAGCCTTTAGGTTTATAATTCCTTATTTTTATTGACACACTGTGAGTCTCTCCTTAATATTGCTTTGGCTAATACTGAGCATATCTATAAGGATCAAAATGCATCCCTAATCTTTTATGATGAGAAGTATTGTGAGAGAGACAGTATGGCAGAAGATAATGGTTTTATTGGCAAAGAGTTTGGCAGTTACCTCGTAGTGGCCGACATCGCCAGTGGCAATTTCTGCCGTGTGTTTCGGGCACAACATAAGTTTCTAACAGGACGTCCTGTTGTAGCAATCAAACTGATGCACAGCACGCGCCTGCATTCTGAAAAAGAACGCGAAGATTTTAAGCGCGAAGCGCAAATTTTGGATGAGCTTAAACACCCCCATATCCTGCCTATCATCGATTTCGGCATCGATGATCACACTCCGTATCTCATAACCGAATATGCTTCCCAGGGCTCTCTGCGCGATCGCCTCAAGCGTCACCCACTTCGTCTAGAAGAAGCTCTGACGATTCTCAAGCAGGTCGGCGAAGCGCTTCAGTATGCGCATCAACAGGACCCTGTTGTCGTTCACCGGGACCTCAAGCCAGAAAATATCCTGTTCAATGCCAAAGGTGAAGCCCTCCTGGCTGATTTTGGCATAGCTGCTGTCCTGGATTCAGTGAGCATCAAGCATATCGATGCCAGCGGTTCTCCTCCCTATATGGCACCTGAACAGTTTGAAGGTAATATATGTAAAGAATGCGACCAGTACGCGTTGGGCTGCATCGCTTATGAGCTTCTTACTAGGCGACGACCTTTTGTAGCCTCGAGTTATCCCTCCTGGTGGTATCAACATGCAACGGTAGTCCCTACGCCGCCAACGCAGCACAATCCCGAGCTGCCTGTACATATTGAGCATGCTATTCTTAAAGCGATGGCGAAGCACCGGAGTGATCGCCATAGCAGTATATCCGCCTTTATCGATATGTTGCATAACTCTTCTGCTTCTCAATCATCAACTTCTGATACAACACAAGGCGCTGGAAGTGCCTCACGTATACCCACCCCGATTCGTATCCGTAAACTCGATCCGGCACAGAAGACGAAGAAACAATGGCTGGATGAAGGTGATGCCCACTACAAAGCCGGGCGCTATGAAGAAGCCCTTGCTGCCTACGAGTGTGCTATTCAAGTCGATCCCACCTCTGCTTCGGCCCACAACAGCAAAGGGCAAGCATTAGAGCAGTTGGGCTACTTCCAGGAGGCCTTGCTGGCGTTTGAACAATCGATTATATATGGTCCCACCCATGCAGATACCTGGCGTAACAAAGGAAACGCGCTGTTTCATCTTGAACGCTGTGAAGAGGCCCTGGTAGCTTATGAACGTGCTATTCAACTGGAAACTGACAATGCTGCTGACTATATTTGCAAAGGAAATGCGCTCTGGAAACTCAAGCGTTATGAAGAAGCCCTGGACGCCTATGCGTATGCGATTCAACTGGAGCCTAACTCTGCTCCTGCCCACAATGGCCGGGGGAATGCTCTGCGGAACCTGAACCTTGCAGAGGAGGGCCTTGAGGCTTATGAACGGGCCATTCAACTTGATCCCAATAATGCAGATTTTCACAATAATAAGGGTCTTGCCCTCTACAACCTCAAGCAGTATAACGAGAGTCTTGCCGCTCATGAGCGGGCAACACAACTCGATCCTGACTATGCCGACGCACAAAACAACAAAGGAAATGCGCTCTGGAGGCTTAAGCGTTATGAAGAAGCCCTGGAAGCTTATGAACGTGCTTTGCAACTGGATACCAGCGATCCGTTCATTTTTAACGGCAAAGGATATGCCCTCTGGAAACTCAAGCGCTACGAAGAAGCCCTGGAAGCCTATGAGCGAGCAATCCAGCTTGATGCCAATTTCGCTTCTGCCTACAATGGGAAAGGTAACGCTCTTTATCAACTGAAACGCAGCGAGGAAGCTCTGGCTGCGTATGATAAAGCTATTCAACTGAATCCAAATGATCCTGCTGCTCACAGCGGCCAGGGCGATGCGCTCTATCAGCTTCAGAGTTACGAGGAGGCACGGGCTGCCTATGAAGCTGCCTTACAACTTGATAGTGAATACGCTCCTGCTTACAGTGGCACAGGGAATGTTCTCTCTGCGTTAGGGCGTTACAAGGAAGCTCTTGCGGCCTATGAACTTGCTATTCGCTTAGAACCAGGCTATGCTCCTGCTCACCATGGCGCGGGAAAAGCTCTCTTCGAACTCAAGCGTTGCGACGAGGCTTTACAAGCTTTCGAACGTGCTTTAGAAATCGATGCGAATAATGCCCTCTTCAACGACAACTATGGCCTTGTACTCTATTGCCTCCGGCGCTATGAAGAAAGCCTGACTGCTCACGAGCAAGCCATAGCCTTGTATTCCAACGAGGCTTCTTTTCACATTGACAAAGGCAACACTCTTTGGAAGTTGCGGCGTAACGAAGAAGCTCTGGTAGCCTATGACTGTGCGATGCAGCTCGACCCCCATAACGCCTTTGCTTACAACGGTAGAGGAAATGCCCTTTTTGATCTCAAGTACTATCAGAATGCGCTGGAAGCCTATGAACGTGCTATTCAGCTCAAGCCCTGCCTGGCAGCGGCGCATTGCGGCAAGGGGAATGCTCTCCGCCAGCTCGAGCGTTATGAAGAGGCACTTGTGAGCTGTGAACAAGCCCTGCAACTCGATGCAGCATTTGCACCAGCTTACACGGCTAAAGGCAATGTGCTCGAAATGCTCAAGTGTTACAGGGACGCGCTAGAAGTTTATGATCATGCTATCAAGCTCGATGCTGAGGATGTTGCCGCCTATTCCGGCATGGGTAACTCAGCTTACCAACTCGAATACTATGAAGATGCTCTGGAGTTCTATAAGAAAGCTATTCAACTTGCTCCCAGTGACGCTGCTTTGTATTACAACAAGGGCAGGACGCTCTATAAACTCGACCGGGATGATGAGGCGTTAGCAGCCTATGAACAAGCCATCAAATTGAATCCTGTAGATGCCCCCAGTTATACGGGCAAAGCGAATGTGCTTTGGAGGCTCTGTCGTCACTTAGACGCCTGTAAGGCCTATGATCAGGCCATTCAACTCAATCCAGAAGATATAACTGCCTATAACGGCAAAGGAAACGCTCTTCGTGACCTGGAACGCTTTCAAGAAGCGCTGGAAGCTTATGAACGCGCTATCGAACTGGCTCCCAATAACGCTTCGCTCTATGATAACAAGGGCCATGTGCTCTTGCAGTGTAGAAAATACGCTGAGGCGATAAAAGCCTATGAACAAGCCCGTCGACTCAATCCAAATGACGCGGAAGCCTATAATGGCATAGGCAATGTATTTTTTGAGAACAAAGATTATCAGAAAGCCTTGAATGCCTATGTGCGTGCAGTTAAATTGGAGCCAGGTAATAAAGCGTATCAAATGCGCAAGGCTAACGCGCAAAAATTTCTTGGTAAGCACTAAATTGCCGCGTTTTCCGTTAGACCGTCTCCGTCTCCGCCAACTGCTCCAGTTCTGTTTCATGGGCATCCAGTGGTAACACCTGGCAGACCTCCGGTGGAAACGCGAGTATGACATGCTGTGCGACAAAGTAGTCGCGGGCCTGCTGAGCCTGCTGACTTGGGAGATCAGCCGTCAAAGTAGTGTCCTTCTCGACGCGGACGTGGAAGCGCGTGAAGGGACCCAGGAAGGTGCGCAACTCGATCACGCCAGCAAGCTGGTTGTCTGTACTGTCTACGTGATATTCCGCGCCCTCCGTGTCTGGCTGGAACGTTACCTCTTCGGGACGTACCAACACCAGTACCCGCTCACCGTTCTGCAAGGTTTGTTGAGGTGGAACATGCAGGGTGTAGTGTTCTGCCTGGCAAAGGCCTTCCGCCGCCGAGGTCAGTACACCATGAAATTGATTACTGCTGCCCACGAAGCTGGCGGCGAAGATAGTGCGAGGGTTGCTGTAAACTTCCTCCGGTTGGTCAAGTTGTTCGATCCGGCCCTTTGCCATAACCGCAATCCGATCGGAGATCGCCAGTGCCTCCTCCTGGTCATGCGTCACATAAATGGCAGTCATCTTAAGTTGCTGCTGGATGCGGCGGATCTCGTTGCGCAGTGAGACGCGCACCTTGGCATCGAGCGCGGAGAGCGGTTCGTCGAGCAAGAGCACCTTGGGTTCGACCGCCAGGGCGCGGGCCAGGGCAATACGCTGCTGCTGGCCTCCTGAGAGTTGATGGGCAAAGCTGCGGCCTTTGTCGCTCAGCCCCACTAGTTCGAGTAATTCAGCGCACCGCCGCTTAATCACATCTTTCGGCAGATGTTTGATTTCCATGCCGAAGGCGATGTTTTGCTCAGCGGTCAGGTGGGGAAAGAGCGCGTAGGATTGAAATACCATACCCATCGGACGTTTACTGGCGGCGCGGGTGGTGATATCGTCGCCGTCGAGGAGAATGTTGCCCTCGCTTGGTGTCTCGAAGCCCGCGATCATGCGCAAGATAGTCGTTTTGCCGCAGCCACTTGGGCCGAGAAGCGTGAGGAACTCTCCTTGCTCAACGGCTAAATTGATGTGGTCAACAGCAGTGTTGCGCCCGAAGTATTTAGTGATATCCTCTAGCTCAAGAAAAACCATCATACGCTCCTTACTATCTTGCTGCCGCAATTTCAACCTGGCCGTCTTTCCCGGCCCCGCCGGGTCTTCTTCGCACGAGTAGGATAATGCCGAGTACGCACACCAGCGTGAATATGAAACTTAGAATGGATAACAAAGCTGCTCTATGAGGATCTTCCTGCCCGACGCCATTCAGGAAAATCGGGAAGGTATAAATGCTGAAAAGTTGGGCAATGGTGAACTCTCCCATCACTGTGGAGAATGTCAACAGGGCCGCGCTAATGATACCAGGCCAGATGTTGGGTAGGATAACCGTCAGAAATGTCCTCCACCAGCCGCTGCCCAAACTGTAAGCTGCCTCGGTGAGAACAGTCGTGTTGATTGCGCGCAGGCTGTTATCGATTGGGCGGTAGACGAACGGTAATGCGATGATCACATACGCACAGACCAGCAATGGAGGGGTACTGACAATATTGAGGTTATTGCTCAATACTGGAACCAAGCCCAGGGACAAGAAGTTTATCAGAGGGCTCGCTGTGCCACTATATTCCTGAAGTAGACCTACTGCCAGGATAATGGCAGGCACGGCGAACGGCACCAGCGTAAGAAAGTCCAACAACGGGCGCGCTCTCGGGATGCGCAGTTGCACCCAATATGCTGTTGGTGTGACCAGCACAACTGCCAGAATGGTTGCTCCCAGAGCAAGTTCGAGGGAGGTTAGCAGAGTCTGTGAGAAATCAGGGTCACTGAAAATCCGTCCAAATATGGAAAAATCTATGCCGTGGCCAGTGTCAAGACCGAACCACAATGTTGCCCCGAGAGGGATTAGCAGATAGAGCATCACAAGCGCAAGCACTAACTTGCCGGGGCCAACGCTGCGACGACCTGTAGGTTTGCTCTTACGCGGGGGATAAACATCTGCTATTGCCCGTTGCACAATACCTGAGCCTGTACCTCCAATCGACATAGTGCTTACCTCCCTTGCCAGACGCTAACCCGGCGGAGCATCGCCGTATACAGTGACACCGCTACGAGCAGGACAATGATCATCCCTACAGCCAGTGCATTGCCCAGGCCGAAGTCGACAGTGACATTGCCGTTTACGACGAAACTGATCAGGATCGGCACCAGGTTGATATTATCCTGGGCCAGCGCGAATGCGGTGGCGTAGGCTCCAAATGCGTTGGCAAAGAGTAACATCGTGGCTGCAATGAGCGAGGGTAGTAAGATGGGGAGCCCTACTCGTCGCCAGTAGGTAAAGTTTGAGGCACCCAGGTTGGTGGCTGCCTCACGCCACTCAGGACGGAGAGCACTGAGGGCCGGAAGCGTCACCAGGATCATGAGAGGAAGCTGGAAATAGGTATAGACGAGCACCAGCCCCCAGAACGAGTAGATACTGAAGCCAAGATCATAGAGGCTCACATGGAACAAGTTATGTATAGCAACCGTGGCAAAACCTGTCACGCCAAGTGTAGCAACGAAGGCAAAAGCAAGCGGTACGCCGGCGAAGTTTGCAGCGATACTTGAGAAGCCGATCAGAAAATTGCGTAACCAGCCCGTACGCAAGTTATAGACGCCATAGGCAGCCAGCCCTCCAATCACGCCTCCCAGCAAAGCGGTCACTAGCGATATGGAGATGCTGGTCTGGAAAGCCCGCAGGTTGCTCCCCTGTGAGAACAAATGTCGCCAGTTGTCCAGTGTTAGCGCACCTGTGCTATTGTTGGAAAAGCTACCCTGGATGATGATGATAGCGGGCAAGATTTCAAAAAGAAGGCAGAACAGTAAAAATGGCACAAGTCCCAGCCAGCTTGTAAGGGCGTAGCTCCAACCTCTACCGCTCCGTCGCCTGCCCCCGGTAGTAGCTTCAGGCGATTTCCTGGCAGTAGCAGTATCTGCTATTCCTCTCGCCACCTGTCGTTGCATCGAGCCACCTCCTCATGTATTGAAAGAGTACAGGGGGTACAATTCGTTGCGCAAACTATGTATATAGTAGCACATGAAATCGTCCCCTGTGCTCATGCTTGTATCGGCGTATGCTCTACGAGCCCAGTACTTGCGGCCCCCAGTTTTGGTTAATCACTGTTGTGGCAGCATCCTGTAGGCTAAGATCCGTGACGAACTTGACGTTGGTGTACTGCGCTGATGAAGGCAGTTTAGCTGCCAGGTCAGCAGGTACTTTGCCCGCATCCACCAATTTCTGGTATCGTACCGGATGTGCATAGCCTTTCAAGTAGAACAATTGTCCCTCGTCCGAGAAGATGTACTCCATCCATAAGCGTGCTGCAAACGGATGTGGAGCTGTCTTGTTCACAATGGAGACGTAGGAACCGGCAATCGAGCCATCAGATGGAATAACAACTGACAGGTGTGGATTGCCTTTCAAATCGTCGCGGTGGGCCAAACCCAAATAATCCCACTTGATAGCGATAGCTACTTCACCCTTAGCGATGTTGGCTTCGCTTGCACGGGCCACAGTGAAGTTGCCTTTCTGCTTCAATTTGGCAAAGAAGTCGATGCCGGGCTGAATGTTATTGGGGCTTCCACCGTGTGCTAGTGCAGCTGAGTAGACTGCGAAAAAGGCATCGCTAGCCTGGCGTGGGTCGCCGTCAATGCCAACCATATTCTTGTAGTCGTTGTTGAGCAGGTCCTGGAAAGAGGCCGGTGGGTTCTTCACAATATCGGTGTTGATAGCGAAGGCCATAGCTCCCCAATATTCGGTACACCAGTTGCCATTTGGGTCTTTGAGGCTCGCATCGATGTCGTCCCAATGACTATGTTTATATGGCGTCACCAGCCCCTGCTGAACAGCCTGAGGGCCAAATTTGAAGCCCACATCTCCGATGTCACCGTGAGCATGCGTTTTCGAGTCTTTGAAAACGACGAGTTCCTGTGCAGATGAGTACTCGGCTTCTACCTTGTAGGCGATGGGAACGGTGTAGTGACCGGTGTAACCAGCCAGGATATCTGCGTAGTCGGCCCATTCGGGCGGGATACCAATTGCCTGGAGCTGGCCCTCTTTCTTTGCGTTCGTAATCAACGTCTGCATATCAATTGGGCCTGCCATGTTTGTTCCTGAACCGGTCGTGGTAGTGGTGCTGCTGCTTCCACAGGCCTCTAAAAAGGCAGCCAGTGCGCTTGCGGATAGGCCGAGAGCGCCAGCACGCTTGATGAAATCACGACGGTTGTGCGGGGAAAGTAGTTTACCAAATAACTCCTGATCTTGACTGTGCATGCGAGGGTACCTCCCTGTAGCTGAATAAGGTAGAACGACGACGAACAAATAATGCACTGCATAGAAAGATATATGCAGTACGGTAGCAAGGCATGTAGACGCTTGCGTCTACAAGTGCATCCTTTAGGATATGTATAATAATACGTAAAGGTCGGCTCGAATCATCTCAAACTGGGCAGAGGATGTAGAGATATCTCCTCCTATCCTTAAGGATGAGATATCTGAATCGAGTGTAACAGGCTGAAGACTATGACGCAATGTATAATATACACACATGTAACAAATTTGAAGAAAGACGGTCAAGGCGCTCGCGGAAAAATCAAACGTGCCAGTACGCTTAAAAAAGTCGCGACGATTGTGTGGGTTCAGTAGCTTACCAAACGGCTCTTGTTTTATGGATTCCTGGCGTGAAAGCTAAGATGGAGTGCGCTCATGATATAATCATGCTATGCCAGGAATTACAAATACAAAAGTCATCAAATTCTCTGCATATACCATGCAACGCTTCAAGCAAGTGCAGGCGCTGCTTGACAAATTGGATTCTCAAGCTGACCCTGAAGCTGAGCCGCAGGCCCTTGTCGTACCAGGCTCACCTACACCTGAGGGCGGAATCATCGTCTTCCCCGGCTCGTTCAATCCACCAACCACGGCACATCTTGCCATGCTCAAACAGGCGCGGCATTTTGCCTACCTGCATGGTCACATGAAAGTGTATGCTGCCATCAGTAAGCACATCGTTGACAAGGAAGCCGTGGAGCGGCCTCTGCTGGTTGATCGCATCGTGCTGCTGGATACGGTACTCCGTCACCATCTACGCCATACAGGGATTATGCTCTTTAATCGTGGGCTGTATGTAGAACAGGCACAGGGGGTACGCGCATGTTCTACATACAGCCCAAAGGTGATGGAGCTGTATTTCCTCATAGGCTTCGATAAAATCGTGCAGATACTCGATCCCCGCTATTACGAAGACCGCGATGCAGCTCTTCATGAGCTGTTCGCCCTGGCGGAACTGCTGGTTACTCCACGAGGCGCAGCCGGAACAGCAGAATTGACCAGGCTGCTTGATCGACCTGAAAATCGGCAATTCGCCAGTCATATCCATGCGCTCCCCATGAATACTGCCTATCGAGATATCTCTTCGACGCGCATACGGGAGGATCTCGCTGATCACGAGCAAGAAGTGCCGCCGGAGGTGCGTCGCTTCATACGCCAGACGCACGCATACGCGCCACCCGTACAATTGCCGGATGGCTCCAGCATCGATTGCTACGGGGAACGTGTCAAGGCTATTGAAGCATTGCTCAAGCACGCGAACGCCGGAAAATAAGCCTGCTTGAGCCGATCTGCAAAGCATCGCCCTCGAGCAGGCGATAGCGCGTGATGCGCATGCCATTGATGAATGTGCCGGAGGCGGAGTGATTATCTTCTATTTCATACCCTCCATCCGGCAACTGGCGAATAGTGGCATGCAGGCGGCTAACAGCCAGGTCTTCCAGGAAGATATCACACTCGCGGCTGCGCCCAATGGTCATGTCTGGAAATAATTCAAAGCTGCGCATAGCTCCTCTGAAGCCAGAAATGTCCAGTTTCGCGATGACGCTGGTATTAGGATCGGAATTTCTGAGGACGTGTAGTTCGCGACCTCGCGACGAGGCAAGTTGAAAAGGGCGCGTGCCCTCATGACCAAAGAAGGTGAGTCGTGTATTGCCAAAGAGTAGTTGATCGCCATCCTTCAAGAACTGTTCTCTGACGGGTTGTTCATTGACAAAACTATCTCCTGAACCGTGCTCATCGTACAGCACAAAGCCTGCCGGCGTGCGCAAAATACTGGCCTGTTTGCGATGCACTGCTAGATCTTCCAGGAAGATGTCGCACTCAAGACTGCGGCCAATGATAGTGCGATCTTTCCAGATTTCTAACCTTTTACCGGCCTGTGGTCCCTGTTGAATGACGAGATATGCCGTTGTTGCGTACTCTGATGGCTCCTGTGCCATGTACTACCTTCTCTTCTTCTAGTCCCATCAAATATCTATTGCTTTAAATCGTCAAGTGCTTGCAAAATCTTCTCGGGTGTGATCGGCAGGCTGCGCATACGTACGCCTAGTGTATCATAAATAGCGTTGGCAATGGCAGGAGCCATGCCGTTTGTGGGTACCTCGCCCGCTGATTTGGCTCCAAACGGTCCCGTATACTCGGTATCTTCTACCAGGATAGTCGTCATGTGGGGCGTATCCAGCGTTGACATAACCTTGTAGTCGACAAAACCCGGGTTGCGTACGCGGCCCTGCTGGCCCGTTGCCAGTGTTGGATTGATAGCCTTGCCCAGGTCAAGCGCATTGACGGCCTTCGTGACGCGCACCTGGCCTGTTTCTGTATCTACCTCCACCTCTACGAATTGGGCGAAGAAAGGGGCAGGTGAATCTTCTGTCCAGAAATCTCCCTTTGCCATGATCTGCTGGCGGTGCTTGCCATACAAGGTCTCATTCGCAATATCCGCCACGGTCAGATCGCTCTGACCTCGTGGCGTATAGATAACCCCGCCGGTGATAGACATATCTTCGGGCGCGCAGTCCAGCATATCACCTGCTACCTCGAGTACCTGCTGGCGTACTCTATCAGCCGCTATCTTCACGCCGCCGCCGCTGATATAGGTAGTGCTGGAGGCATACGAACCGTAGTCAAATACGCTGGAGTCGGTATCGACCGAGTGCATGATGATCTTGTCCATGCCCACGCCAAGCGCCTCAGCGGCAATCTGAGCGAGGATGGTATCACTCCCCTGCCCGATATCAGTTGCGCCGGTCATCACATTGAACGAGCCATCTTCGTTGAGCTTGATCGAAGCGCCTCCGAGTTCAAAGCTGGCGACCCCGCTCCCCTGCATTGCTGTTGCCATGCCCCGCCCGCGCCGGATGGGTTTGCCATCGCCCCGGTCAAACGGTTCATACCAACCAATCGCCGCCACCCCCTTTTCCAGGCACTGCGGCAGGCCGCAGGAACGGAATTGGCGCTTCGAGCGCCATACTCCATCAATTTCCTCGCCTTCGATAGCGTCCCAATCCCCTTTCTGCACGTGATTCTTGCGCCGGAACTCCAGCGGGTCCATATTGAGACGGTGGGCAATCTCATCGATATGCGACTCCAGCGCGAAAAAGCCCTGTGGGGCGCCGTAGCCGCGCATGGCCCCGGTGATGGGTAGATTGGTGTAGGCGGCGTCAGCGCGGAAGCGATAGGCTTTTGCGCGGTACAGGCACAACGTCTTGTGGCCGGTACTGCGTGTAACTGTGAAGCTATGTGTACCGTATGCACCGGCATTGCCTATCGAATGCATTGAAATAGCCACTAATGTGCCATCGCGCTTGACACCACTGCGCATACGCATAATCACCGGATGCCTGAAACGCCCTGCCGTAAACTCCTCCTGGCGGCTGTACTCAATACGCACCGGCAGCCGGGTCTTGAGCGCCAGGGCTGCGGCAACAGGTTCCAGCAGCATCTCCTGCTTGCTGCCGAAACCACCGCCCACGCGCGGCTTGACAATGCGCACGCGTGAGATGGGCAGTTGCAGCACAGCGGCCAGTTGACGGCGCGTGTGATAGGGTACCTGCGTGCTGCTGACGACGATCATCCGCTCGTAGCCATCCAGATAGGCAACACAGACATGTGGTTCCAGCACGGCATGCGAGATGAAAGGGACGCGGTATTCTCCTTCGACGATGAAATCGGCCTCGCGCAGAGCGCCCTCAAAATCGCCATGTTCGATGACCTCGTGCGCTGCAATGTTATGTGCCGCATCGTAAATATCGCCCTTGTGCTTGCCCGCATTGGGATGTGTCGTATCTGGTTCATGCAACTGGGGCGCGCCTTCGCGCATGGCTTCGAGCGGATCGAATACTGCCGGTAACAGCTCGTAATCAACCTCGATCAGACCGAGTGCTTCTTCGGCAATAGCTGGCGTTTCAGCGGCAGCAAAGGCGACCCAGTCCCCCACGTAACGCACGCGGCTGTCGAGCAAATAGGCATCATAGGGTGACGTTTCGGGATATGGTTGGCCCGCGGTGCTGTGCGCTACCCGGGGCAGATCTTCGTAGGTGAGTACAGCATATACGCCTGGTAGAGCGAGGGCCTTGCTTTTGTCTATGCTGCGAATAGTCGCATGCGCGTGTGGTGAGTGCAGGATACGAGCATGGAGCATATTGGGCTGCTCAAATTCAGCCGCAAATACGGGAGCGCCTGTAACCAGCGGCCGCGCATCCACGCGCCGTTCCTTCTGTCCAACCACGCGCGTACGCGCTATCTGACGTGCCTGTTGATGTGCGGCATCAGCAATGTTACCGGAGCCAGGTTCGTAAGATTCTTTTTCCATTAAATATTCTCTGAAACTTGTTAGGCTGCTGGATCGGAGAAGGAGATGTCTATATATTTTGCGGTGGTTTGTGGCGTAGGAATTGGCTCCTCATCCTCAATCATCCCTCGTAAATGCATTGCGATTGCTTCGCGCATGTTCTTCTCAACTTCCTCCAATGTATCTCCTACCGCCACACATCCAGGCAAATCAGGGGAGTATGCGCCGTAATTTTCATTTCCTTTTTCAATGATCACCAAAAACCGATACATTTTATTTCCTCCCTCCTTGCGAGTTGTGCTTGCTTGAAAATACTCACCAATGTACCTGGGGGGACTTCTTTACTGGGATGTCCTGCAATAGTGACACGCCCTCGCTTTGTTGGATGCTTATATTGCCGGTGATCTCCTTCCATGTTAACCAAATACCAACCATCTGCTTCAATTATCTTAAGGACTTCTCGAACTTTCACTTCTTGATTTGCCCTTTCCATCCTCGCTTGCCACAATCATATCATGCGCTCTTACCAGAGACAAGTGATCCACGTTCTCAGACAGGACTGTTCGAAGGTTGGCTAAGTTTTTATTGACTATCTATGATAGAATGGAAGAGTGACTAGATAGAGAACGACGTAGCGAGGGGCTATCGCATGGACGTAGACGCGACACTCGTAAGGATACAGGCGCAAGCTGCTGCGCGGGTTGTACGCATCACCGACCATGCCCGTGAGGAAATGGAGGCAGAAGCGATCACTTTAGCTGAGGTGCTGGAAGCCATCGCTGCCGGCCAGATAATCGAGAACTACCCTGATCACCGACGTGGATCTTGTTGTCTACTGTCGGGGTCGACCAAGCAGGGACGTCCCCTACATATGGTCTGCACGACAACACTGCCTCGACTAGTTATCATTACTGTGTATGTGCCTACCCTGCCCAAGTGGATGAGCCCAATAGAGAGGAGTTCTCAATGAGATGCAGCCTTGTAGGTTGCCCAGGGGAGTATGAGCAGCGCGAGGTTGTGCGTGCCGTGCGTCAAGGTGACCGCATTATCGTGGTCGAACATATCCCGGCGGAGGTATGTGATGTTTGTGGTGACGTGCTTTTTACACCCGAGACGATTGAGCGCTTGGAAGCCTTGCGGCAAACGACAGCACCGCCAGCAGGCACGGTACCCCTCTACGAGTTCGCCGAGTCTATCTAGGCGTAGCGCTGACTCGTCAACCTCGTACTACAACACAAAAATGCGCTTGGTTACGATCTACCAGGCGCGTTGTGTTTTTGCTTGCTTTGCATTTGGTGGCAGCTTAGGTGGCTCTATCCCGTGTGGAGGAGCGGTCCTACGCCTTCATCATTTCCGCCGCCCTCAACACCGCAGCCACAGGTTTGACATAGCCAGTACACCTGCAAATATTGCCTGCCAGTGCCGCTTGTACCTCATCCTCTGTAGGGTGAGGATGCTCCTGCAAAAAGGCATACGTCCTCATGATGAAGCCCGGTGTGCAGTAGCCACACTGCGCGGCTCCCTCCTCGGCAAACGCTTCCTGGATGGGGTGGAGTTTCCCGTCCTTCGCCAGTCCCTCGATGGTGAGCAGGTCGGCGCCATCCGCCTGTGCTGCAAGCATGCAGCAGGAGTTGATAGAGCGGCCGTTCAGGATCACACCGCAGCCGCAGCAATCGCCTGTGCCGCAAATGAGTTTTGCTCCTCTCAGATGATGAGCGTGCAGCGCCTCCAGTAATGTTTCACCGGGGAGTACGCGCCACGTTACTGCGCGCCCGTTGACTTTCATTTTTACTTCGATCTCAGGCATGGTGCCATTCCTCTCCATGTGGCGCTAAGCCCGCTGCCTGGCGCAGCGCACGTACCGCTGCAACTCCGCTCATTCGTCGCCGGTAGTCGGCGGAAGCACGGTGGTCACTGATGGGCCGCACCTCTTCGCGCACAATCCCTGCCGCTCGCCGGAAAGTCTCTTCCGTGGGAGGTTGCCCTGTGAGGGCTTCTTCTGCCCGCACAGTTCGTAGCGGTATGGGAGCCACGGCGCCCATCACCAGGAGGGCAGCAGTGATGATGCCATCTTCTATGATAAGTGTTGTTGCGGCGTTCACTAGCGAAATATCCTCAGCGGTGCGGCCAATCTTGTAAAAACCGCCACGTAATCTATCGAGATTGGCTAAGGGGATACGCAGTTCGCGAATTAACTCTCGCTCGCGAACGCTCTTGCCGGGTCCAACAAAAAAACTATTCAGCGGCACGACACGTTCACCCTGGATACCCACCAGTACTGCCTGCGCGTCGAGGGCCAACAACGAGGGCGGAGTGTCGGCGGACGGAAGAGCCGAGGCAACGTTGCCCGCTACTGTCGCCATATTGCGAATATTCGGTGAGCCACAGACGGCTGCACCTCGTGCAAGTATACCCCCGGCCAGCGCCTGTATCTTCGGATGCAGGGCTACCGTACGCATAGTAGCTCCCGCGCCAATATATAGCCCCCCGTTCTCTTCGCGAATATAATCTAACCCTAGCTTACGGATATCCACAACTTCGCGCACTCCGACCATATAGCGTGGGTTTACGAGCAGGTCTGTACCACCTGCGATGACGGTTCGTCCTTCTTCTGCAAGCAGAGTAGCAGCTTCGGCTAATGTTGTGGGACTATGATAGGCAGCGATTTTGAGCATAAAATAATCCTATTGCCTCAACAAATACATGATTGCCTCCAGCACACCCCCGCCGACTGCACGTGATTTATCCGATATGGTGAAGCAGTGTTCGCGAACGGCCCGTGGGTCAATATCTCCCACCTTCATGCCTGCACTGACGTGCAGGCCATCGCGCACAAGGCCACGCAGTATGCCGGAAATAGCAGCGGTAATAGGCATACTGCCATCATTCGAGTTTACCACGGCTACCGTCTCTCCCACCTGTACCTGGTCTCCGATCTGGCGCACACCATACAGCATGCCAGTGCGAGGGGCGCGTAATAGGCGTTCAACGCCATATCCGCCAATCGTGCCGGGTACCCCTGTATCAGGCTCGGCACAACCTTGCAGGTAGACACGGCCCAGGTTATGCCCGCGATTCGTCTCGATGACCGCGTGTACATCTTTGCCCGCCTCGTAGCCGGGGCCAAGCGCAATCACAATTGGGGCATCACCCGGCGAAATACCGCTATTGTATTTCGAGAGGGTTGCTTCCACCAGTACCCTGGGCTGCATCTGACTGAGCATTGTCCCGTCAGGGTCAACCACAATAGGTACAAATCCGCGCGCTAGAGCTTCCTGAATCTCCTCTGCAGAACTGGCTCGAACGGCTGTTAGGCCCTCGACCGCCATCTGCCCCAGCATCACCGCCTCCGCGAATGCTATCGTGCGGCGCAGCACGGTGGGTTGAGGCAGTTCGGTGGCCATCACTGCAAAACCTGCGCGTGAGAGGCGATGCATAACGCCTGTAGCGAGATCACCGGCGCCTTTTAGGGCAACCAGGATGCCGTCTTCAGAATAGTTCCAGGAGTGAGGTGCTTTCATTTTTTTCTTGCATTAGTCTTGATTTTTTGCTTTGTCGCCTTATTCTCTATGATAATTAATGCCAGCCCACATAGCGCAGCGCCTGCGATACCTGTTGCCCGGCGCGCGTCACAGCCGCAATCAGTTCGGACTGCCTGGGACGACAGCGTTCGCTTGGGCCACCTATGGAAACCGCTGCAACTACTGAGTTCAAGTGGTCAAAAATGGGAGCCGCAACAGCGTCGATACCCTCTTCTAGCTCACCGCATGAAATAGCGTAGCCTTTTGCGCGCACGTTGCGCAGTTCCTCAAGGAGCAAGTGTGGGTCGGTTATTGTGCGCTCCGTGTAGCGTGTGAGGGTCATGTGGCTGAGTATCTCGCGCAGTCGTACCTCCCACTGGTAGGCGAGCAGCACTTTACCTGTGGAGACTGCATGTGCCGGCAGGTGTTGGCCTGGTACATTGACAGCACGCACAAAAAAATAGGAATCCTCGGTGTCGATAATCACCGCCTCCATGCCCTCGAGTACCGCGAGATGCACCGATTCGCGCGTCTGGTCGCGTAGCTCCATGAGGATTGGACGTGCGGATTTACGTACGGTATGCGAACTGAGGATACTCGCGCCTAGAGCGGTAACGCGCAGGCTGAGGGCGTACTTGTGACTATCCTCTTCTTGTACCAGCAATCCCTCGTTCACTAAAGCTGTGACTAAACGATGTGTGGTGGATTTTGGCAGGCCTGTGGCGTTAGCGAGGTCCGTGATACCTAGCAGTCCCTGGTTTCCGAAAGCTCGTAGGACGCTGGCGATACGATGGACGATCTGAACTGTATTTTCGCCGTCCAGGGGTTCTCCATGTCGCATGCTGTTTTCCCCAGTGTCACAATACCGTCGTGTTCTATGCAGTGGAACCACGTTCCATCTATGGAGAAAGTATAGCCGATGTGTTTAATGAGTGTCAAGCTCAGGGAGGCCGCGAGGGCCTGTGAATTATCCTGGTACCCGCAAGGGGTACCACTACATTTCATGTGTGAATTATCCTGGTACCCGCGAGGGCCTGTGAATTATCCTGGTACCCGCGAGGGGTACCACTACATTTCATGCTTGAGACGGCCCAAATGTAGTGACACTCCTTGCGGGTGTCAGGGGCCGCGATGGTTGCCCTGTCTCCTCTCCCAAGTCTGCATTGGCCCCGCGCAGCAAACTGGTCTATAATACATAGACGTTGTGGGTTGGGGACTATGTTGCAGCTCAATAAATGAGTTTTACCAACCAAGATCGGTCATACCCCGTAGGCGCACAATTTATTGGCGCACCGCCGATTTATCGGCCAATGGTCTGTCGATGCGCTCCCCAGGCCGATACATCGGCGGTGTGCGCGATAAATCGGCACCTACGGATGGTTGGAGTAATTTGTTAATGTGCATTATTGGCGCACCGCCGATGTATCGGCCAATGGCCCGTCGATGCGCTCCCCAGGCCGATAAATCGGCGGTGTGCACGGAGTATTGATACGCGCTCCGCTTCGCTTCGCTGAGGCACCTACGCAATGGCCGGTTTTGATCATGAAAACTCATAAAATCGATCGACGCTACCGTTAAGCAAAAAGAAGGAGCATTCCTGGATATGGCAATGCAAATGGACCAGAAGATCACCGTGGATTTTGATGTTCAAGCGCCAGCATGAGAGATGGCACTATCCTGCGTGCTAACATCTACCGGCCGGCAGGCGAGGGTCGCTGGCCTGTGCTGCTCACACGCCTACCCTATGGTAAAGATTTTTCCATAGGGACTGCGGTCATGGATCCTGCTCAAGTAGCGCGGCGGGGATATGTTGTCATTGTACAGGATACCCGTGGACGCTTCACCTCGGAGGGCGAGTGGATCCCTTTTATCCATGAAGCGCAAGATGGCGTTGATACTATCGAATGGGCTGCCCGCTTACCCTCTAGTGACGGCAAAGTTGGTATGTATGGCATCTCCTATTTCGGCTTCACACAGTGGTCGGCAGCAGTTCACCAACCCCCGGCTCTAAAAGCTATGGCACCCTTTGAGACATGGAATGACCCCTTGAACGGACCAGTCTTTCGTGGCGG
>WNFE01005426.1_pt1 | contig 17980 bp, 18 predicted proteins | sample 5400451 | NCBI WGS metagenome assembly WNFE01 (sample SAMN13153344, study PRJNA577476) | soil metagenome | isolation source: 200 cm saprolite under Douglas fir tree site 2 hole 2 | place: USA:California | collected 2015-04-18
GCGAGGCCGAGGCCGGCTGGCCAAGCTGGATGAGCGCCGATTTGACGGCTTCGCACATCACCCTCACCGACGAGGAGATCCGCGAGCGCATGAGCGGCAACCTCTGCCGCTGCGCCGCCTATGCCAACATCGTCCCGGCGATCAGGGAGGTCATCCAACAGGCACAAGAAGAACAGCAGATTCAGCATGTAGGGAAGGAGGCACAGCCATGAATCCGTTTCGCTACGAACGCGCGCGCGACGCCTCCAGCGCTGTCGCGCTCCTGGCCCAGGAGCCGGGCGGTGTGTTCCTCGCCGGAGGGACGAACCTCGTCGACCATCTCAAGCTCGGGGTGAGCCAACCTGATCTACTGGTCGATATCACCCACCTGCCCTACGACCGCATTGAACCGCTCCCCGATGGGGGCGTGCGCATCGGAGCGCTGGTGCGTAACAGCGATCTGGCGGCTGATCGCATCATTCGCAGCCGCTATCCCCTGCTCGTCCAGGCCCTGCTTGCGGGCGCTTCGGGTCAGTTGCGCAACCTGGCCACCACCGGCGGGAACCTGTTGCAGCGCACGCGCTGCGTCTACTTCCAGGACATCTCCAAGCCCTGCAACAAGCGGGTGCCGGGCAGTGGCTGCCCCGCGCAGGAGGGCTATCACCGCGAACTTGCCATCCTGGGGGCATCAGAGGCGTGTATCGCCACGCATCCCTCGGACATGGCCGTCGCGTTGGTCGCCCTTGATGCTGTGGTGCGCGTGCTGGGGCCGCAGGGAGAACGGGTGATCCCGCTCGTAGACTTCTATCGCCTGCCGGGCGAGGAGCCGCAGCGGGACACCGTGCTGGAACATGGCGAGTTGATCACCGCCGTCGACCTGCCGCCACTTCCATTTGCGACACGCTCGCATTATCGCAAGGTGCGCGACCGCGCGTCTTACGCCTTCGCGCTCGTCTCGGTGGCCGCCGCCCTCGAGGTCGCCGACGGTGTGGTCCGCGAGGTGCGCATTGCGCTCGGCGGCGTGGCACCCAGGCCCTGGCGGGCGACGAAAGCGGAGGCAGTGCTGCGCGGTGCCCCGGCCACCGAGGACGTGTTTAGGCGAGCAGCTGAGGCGGAGCTGGCCGATGCGCAGCCCCTGCCCGGCAACGCCTTCAAGGTCCCGCTTGCCAGGAACGTCCTGGTGCGAACGCTGCTTGACCTGACAGAGGAGGAAGTGCAACCATGACGATGCAATCTACTATACGCGCCACCGGCGCGCCTCTCAACCGTCTCGATGGGGTGCAGAAGGTCATCGGCGCGGCAACATATGCCTACGAATATCCGGTCGAAGGAGTGACCTATGTCTTCCCGGTGCAGAGCACGATCGCCAGGGGCCGCATCAGCTCGATTGAAACGAGCGCTGCGCGTGCGTTGCCCGGTGTCATTGCCGTGCTCACGCACGAGAATGCCCCGCGGATCGCTCCGCTGGACGACCAGGATCTGGCAGTCTTCCAATCCGATGCCGTCGCCTATCGCGGGCAGTTCGTCGCGGCCGTCGTCGCCGAGACGCTGGAGACCGCGCGGCAGGCGGCGAGTCTGGTCGCTGTGCGCTATGAGGAGCAGCCGCACGACGTCGAGCTGCGCGCCGACCGCAGCGATCTCTACAAGCCAGAGTATGTGCCGCAAAAGGCTGCCCCCTTCTATGCGGCGGATAGCGCTCAGGGTGATGTCGAGGCAGCGCTGGCGGCCGCGCCGGTCTCACTCGACCACACCTACACAACGCCCGCCGAGCACCATAACCCACTCGAGCCGCACACGACCCTGGCGGTCTGGAGTGACGACGGCAACGGCGAGAGCGTGACCGTCTACGACACGTGCCAGGGGGTGGACATCAGGCTGAATGACATCGCCACCGCCTTTGGGCTCTCGCCCGAGCGCGTACGGGTCATCGCGCCCTACGTCGGTGGCGGGTTTGGGTCCAGGGGATTTACCCATCCGTATGCCATCCTCGCCGTCATGGCAGCGCGCGTCGCAGGACGGCCGGCGAAGCTCGCGCAGACACGGCAGCAGATGTTCGGACCGGTGGGGTACCGCTCGCCGACCATCCAGCGCGTCCGTCTGGGCGCCGGTGGCGACGGTCAGCTCACGGCGATCGCGCACGAGGTGGTGGCACAGACCAACGCGCTCTACGAGATGACCGAGCCAGCCGCCGTCGCCGCACGGACGATGTACGCGGCGCCCAACCGCCGCACCACCCACCGGCTGGCGCGGCTCGACCTGCCGGCGAACTCGTGGATGCGCGCGCCGGGCGAGAGCCCGGGCATGTTCGCGCTCGAGTCGGCGATGGATGAGCTGGCGGTGGCCTGCGGCCTCGATCCCATCGAACTGCGCGTCCGCAACGAGCCCGCGGTCGATCCCGAGACCGGCCTTCCCTTCAGCAGTCGCGGCCTCGTCGCCTGCCTGCGCGAAGGGGCCCAGCGCTTTGGCTGGGCGAAGCGCGACCTGCAGCCGCGGACGCACAGGGCGGGGCGCTGGCTCGTCGGGACCGGGGTGGCCGCCTCGACCTATCCGGCCGTGCAGTTGCCTGCAAGCGCGCACGTTGCTGTTGACGCAGCGGGACGGTATCGCGTCCGCATCGCGGCGGAGGACGTCGGCCAGGGCGCCTGGACCGTGCTGACCCAGATCGCGGCCGACGCGCTGGAGGTGCCCGTGGAGCAGGTGCAGCTGGACATCGGCGACAGCGCCCTGCCGCAGGCGTTCCCGGCCTGGGGCTCGACGGGCACCGCCTCCTGGGGGTGGGCGATCGTCGATGGCGCGCAGAAGCTGCGCACACGGCTGCGCGACGAGTTTGGGGGCGTGGTGCCCGCCGCGGGGTTAGAGGCGGACGGCGCCTTCAACGGGAACCCCGAGGCGCAGCAGTTCTCGATGCACGCCTTCGGCGCCCAGTTCGCCGAGGTGCGCGTCAACGAAGACACCGGCGAGGTGCGCGTCCCGCGGCTGCTGGGCGTCTTCGCCGCCGGACACATCGTCAACCCGAAGACCGCCCGCTCGCAGTTCCTGGGCGGGATGACGTGGGGGCTGTCGATGGCGCTGCACGAGGAAAGCGTGCTGGACCCGCGCTTCGGCGATTATGTGAACCACGACTTCGCCGAGTACCACATCGCCACCAACGCCGACGTGGGAACCATCGACGTGAGCTGGATCGACGAGGAGGACCCCCACGTCAACCCCATGGGCGTGAAGGGCATTGGCGAGATCGGGATCGTCGGCACCGCCGCGGCCATCGCCAACGCCGTCTATCACGCCACGGGCATCCGCGTCCGCGATCTGCCGATCACGCTGGATAAGCTGCTGTCGTGAGACGACTGCGGCCAAGAGCGGGTTCAGCGTGACGCGTGCGCGAACCGCTTGTGCTACCCTCCGGGGCCGGGAAGCCGTCAGGGCAGCACTCTCCTGACTCCAGCGGGAGGCTGCTTCCTTGCCCCACAAGGGACGCAGTTGGTGATGCAGTAATTTTTCGCCTCACTGCATTACCAACTGCGTCCCTTGTGGCTAGGGCTGGTTGATGATCTCCTCCCGGAAGTCTTTTCGCAGAAGGAACGATGCGCTCATCAAAAGCGTCGGGACAACCCCACAAATGTCATCACCGACTCCAAAATGAGATACAATTGGGAATGGCTCACCTGAATCAGGAGGACGGATTTGAGATACGACGAATTTATTGGACAAGTTCAGCATCGTGCCGGGCTCGGTTCACGTGCCGAGGCCGAGCGTGCCACTCGCGCCACACTCGAAACACTGGCTGAGCGTTTAGCCGGCGGTGAAGCGCATGACCTTGCGGCACAGCTTCCACCGGAGCTCGCACGCTCTCTCGAATTACCAGATGCGGGAATCGGTGCCAAATTGACGCTGGACGAATTTTTCGAGCTGGTGAGTGAGCGAGAGGGTGTCGACCTGCCAGTCGCGACGTTCCACGCTCGCGTAGTAATCGGAATACTCACTGAAGCCGTCTCCATGGGTGAGATACAAGACGTTCTTGTCCAGCTTCCGGCTGCTTTCGCTCAGCTCTTCAATGTAGAAAATGAGGGCGATCTGCCCGAGATCACGACCTAGAGGAGTGAACACCGAGAAACGCGGAGAAAAAATGACAGAGAAGGAAATTGAAGCAGTGAACTATCGCCCGTACCCGGAGGCTGACGACGCCGTCCTATTTCCCACGCTCGCCGACTCAGAGCTAGCTGTTCTCGCGGCGCTCGGGACCCGGCGACCGGTGGCCGTGGGCGAGTATCTCTATCGAGAGGGGGACCCCACCTACGACTTCTACGTGATCCTCTCTGGAGTAGTCGAGGTCGCGGTCCATTCCGACGGCGAGGAGCGGATCATCAATCGCCAGGGACCGGGGCGATTCCTGGGCGAGCTGAACCTGTTGACCGGTGAGCGGGTGTATCTGTCGGCCCACATCGTTGAGCCTGGCGAAGTCCTCGTGGTGCCGAGGGCTGCGCTGCAACACGTGATCGCGACGAACCCCGGCCTGGGCGACACCATCCTCACCGCCTTTCTCGCCCGCAGGCGCGGGCTGCTGAACCGCGCCTCGGCTTCCCTGCGCGTCGTGGGTTCCCGCTTCTCGCCCGAGTTGCTCCGGATCCGGGAGTTCCTGGCCCGCAACCGCATCCCCCACGAGTGGCTGGACCCCGAGCGAGACGCGGCCGTCGAACGCCTCCTACGCGAGTTCGCCGTCACCCCGGGCGAGTTGCCAGTCGTAATCGCCTCTGGCTCGGTCTTGCGCCGCCCGACCCCTGGAGGGCTGGCGGAGTACCTCGGCTTGACCATCGACAGCCTTCCCGAGCGCTGTTTCGACCTCGTCGTCGTCGGTGCGGGGCCAGCTGGTCTAGCAGCGGCTGTCTATGGCGCCTCTGAGGGACTGCGAACCCTGGTCGTCGAACTGGCCGCCGTCGGAGGCCAGGCAGGGGCCAGCTCGCGTATCGAGAACTACCTCGGGTTTCCGACCGGGATCTCCGGCGGTGACCTCACCCAGCGGGCTGTCGTGCAAGCAGAGAAGTTCGGCGCCCACCTCACGAGCCCGTGCACGGCCTCGTCGCTGCGTGAGGAGGCCGGCCATCTCGTGGTCCGCCTTTCCGACGGGACCGATGTCGCTGGTCGCGCCGTGATCGTCGCCAGCGGGGCCCGCTACCGGCGACTCGATGCGGCCCGTCTCGCAGACTTCGAAGGCAACGGCGTGTACTACGCGGCCACCGAGATGGAAGCCCGCCTCTGTGCCGGATCGCCGGTCGTGGTCGCGGGCGGGGGCAACTCGGCCGGCCAGGCCGCGCTGTTCCTCGCAGCATCCGGCAGCCACGTCACCATCGTCATCCGGGGCCACGACCTGGACGCCAGCATGTCACGCTACCTCGTCGACCGGATCGAGGCCGATGCTCGCATCGACGTACGAACCAACACCAAGATCACCAGTCTGGACGGTGACCGGACCCTCACGTCGGTAGGTGTCACCACCGAGGGCCTGGATGCCCTGTTGCCGTGCGCCGCCCTGTTCTCCTTCATCGGCGCAGATCCTGCCGCGGGTTGGCTGTCGGGGTGCGCGGCCCTGGATGCACGCGGTTTCGTGCTCACCGACCGGTCCCTAGGCGAAGCACACCTCGACGAGCGATGGGAAGCACTGGGTCGGCGACCGCTGCCCTTTGAGACGAGCTATCCTGGGTTGTTCGCCGTAGGCGACGTCAGGGCGGGCTCGACCAAGCGAGTCGCGGCAGCCGTCGGCGAAGGGTCGGCCGCGGTGCGTTCCGTCCACGAGTACCTCGCGTTCGCTCACTGATGGGTCACGTACGCTTGCCGATCCTTTGTTATTGCGGTGTCCATAGTCTCGTCCTTCAACGCGGGCGCATGACCTTGTTGAGCGCCTGAGTGGTGCAGGGAAACCGATCATCCCTGGCACTGCTCTGCCAGTTATCGAGCGCGTCCTTTGGTGGGGTCTGGTCGAAGGGACACCTGGATCAAATCGGCCAGGGGCTCACAAACGGCTCATACGTCGTGTGCTGCGCGCCGATGCCGATAGGCACGGGCTGCATTTCCACCGAAGGATACTTCCTGATTTCCTGGTGCGCGATGGCTCTGAACTCGTCCGGTTTGACGCCATCTCGTGTCAAAAATCCATGCGACTCCTGCGTGACGGCATTTCTTGGGTGATTATCGTCAAACACTATGACGCTTCTCCTCGCCCTGCCCAGGACAAGCGCCGCATTTAAACCTGCCGGTCCACCGCCGATAATGGCACTGTCAACGATCATAAAATGCACATCCTTTCTTTTAAAAGACTTTATAGACTCTTAATATCTACGATTGCGAGAAAAAAACACGCCTGCTCTTTCACACCAGCGCGCTCACATCACCTAATTGTCCAACCAGTTCAACCAGCTTACGCTCTTTGAGGTAATCTTCCATCTGTTGTTCTGCATGCGTCATCACGTTCTCAATCAAGCACCCTCGATGATCAAGTCCGTCATCACAATGAAACAGAGAGGCAGTCCCTTCAATGGCATGAATGACCTCCAGGAAAGAAAGATCGGCTTTGTTTCTTCTCAACCTATATCCTCCGTTGATTCCAGGAGTCGACTCGATTATGCCTGCCTTTACGAGCTTGGTCAAAATCTTGGAGAGATAGGTTGGGGAAAGCTCCTGAAGCTCTGCCAATTGTCCGCTATCTGAAGTACCTCGACTGCGTTGGCTCAGCTTGTCAGACCCTTCGCTCGTATGCCTACTCACTCAAACTCTATTGGGAGTACCTTACTGAGCAGCAGCTCGATTGGCAGCAGGTGACACTGGATGATCTCTCGCGTTTTGTGCTCTGGCTCAAACTGCCTTTCGGGTCGCTCAAGGTGCTCCCTGCTCATCCCGTTCCCCAGGCACGTTCTAACCGGACCATTAATCATACGCTCACGGTGGTGCGGAGCTTCTACGACTACCACTGGCGGCTGGAAGAGACCGTCACGAATGTTAAGGGCACGACTACGACCCACCTTCCAGCTCGCGCCCGGCGGTACAAATCGTTCTTGCACCACATTACGAAAGGACCGCCCGTCGAGAAAAATATTCTCAAACAGAAAGAAGCCAAGCGCCTTCGGCCAAAGACCATCACCAAAAATCAAGTCCAGCAGCTCCTTGATGCCTGTGGCAATGAGCGAGATCGTCTCCTGGTCCGACTCCTCTATGAATCGGCCATCCGCGTAGGAGAAGCGCTCGCGCTCTGGGTGCAGGATGTCGATGTGGCTGAAAACAAGCTGCATATTTGTGATCGGGGACCCCTTGAGAACGGTGCGGAGATCAAAACCGTCCACGCTCCTCGTGCTCTCGATATTTCAGCCGATCTCATCGACGAGATTGTCGCCTATGTTGGGATCGCGCACACTGCCGAGGTAGAAACCAACCATTTGTTCATCAAACGACGGGGAGCGCGAGCTGGCCAGGCACTCACCTATGCAGATGTCGATTCGCTCTTTCGGCGGCTCCGATCTCGCACTGGCATAGCCGTGACCCCTCACATTCTTCGCCATACGATGCTGACCGCCCTCGCTGAGCAAGGGTGGGGACCAGAGCTTCTTCAGGAGCGAGCTGGGCACGCCTCTTTTCAGCAGACATACCAGACCTATGTACACCCCTCCCAAGAAGCTCTACGAGCAGCATGGGAGAAGACGCAAGCAGCAGTCAGTCTTGACTCAGTACAACATGAATAGAGGTAGTGATGGAAACCCGCTCGTTTCGATTGGTTGATGGGACATCGGCGCTCGCATCGTCCTGCGCATTTGAGGAAGAATTTGCGAAAGACCGCTGGGATGCCCACAATATCCCCGGGCTTCGGTACGCCGCTCATACCAGTCACTACCATATCTGGTTTACCATTGTTCCAGTCGATTGGCGTCCTCTCATCAAAGAATATGCAAAGTATCTCGTTGCTGCGGATCGAACCGCCAATACCATCGACATGCGGGTGCGACAACTTGGACATTTTTTGCACTTCTTCTCGCAGCGCTATCCCCAAGCCACCGACCTTCACGAACTGAGTACTCAAGATGTCGATGATTTTACCTCCTGGATCAGAGCTGATGTCCAACGCCGAAAACTCAAGAACAGCAACACCTATGTCAATCACCATATTCAGGCGCTGGCGGGTTGGCTCTCTTACTTAGAGCGAACAGACCATCCCATCAAACCCCATCTTCCTCTCCCTCGCCTGATCTGGCCTCATCACTACCCTCCGTTGGACCACCGGAGTCCTTCGAGCACTATCAAGTACATTCCACAAGCCGTCCTGGAGCAATTAGACCGGCACCTCCACCAGCTTACTGCCGTCTACATTCCTGTGATGATCGTGCTTCGCGCCAGCGGATGGCGCATCTCAGATGTCCTGGCTCTCAAGTGGGAAACCTGCTTAGTACTCACTCCAGATGACCTCCCCGCGCTCGAAGCTTACGCTCAGCAAATTCTCGAACGCATCGAGATCGGGAAGCAGGCAGGAAATATCCATTGGACCCTCGTGAACCAGAAAAATCTCGACGAGCGTGTCCGCCCGGCCATCGCCTTACTCAAACAAGGACATGTCTTAGCTTCGACCGACAAGTACGAACGCGAGTACAGTGATGAGGAATGGGACCAGCGAAAACCTCACGACCGGGAGGAAGCGCATGAGTGAAAAGAACTGGGAGCGCAATACAACGGGCATCACCGCTCATGCCCAGAGACGTAAAGAGCAAAAGCGCAAGGGAGTAGAGGATGCCATTACTACCCTCCTTAGAGAGCAGAAGCCGATTAATTTCAACACCGTGGCAAAGGCGGCTTCTGTGAGCAAAGCGTATCTCTACAGCCAACCCGACCTGCGAGAGCGCATTGACGCGCTGCGACAACAAGAATTGGCACATCGCCTCCGGCAGCCAGCAGTTCGGTTTCCTGGCAAAACCGATGCAGGCAAAGACCTGGTGATCCTTGCCAAAGAGCGCCGCATCAAAGAACTGGAGGAAGAAAACCGCAAGCTCAAGCAGCAACTTAAAGGGGCTTTGGGGAAAGTCTACGACAGCCTCTAAGCGTCTCACCCCCGAAGTGTTTTTCAGAGCCACACACCACCTGTATTCTCAAATCTGCATCAAGTGAGTCCCTCCGCTATTCTTTTTTCTCTCCTTTGAAAATCCACTGAACACCATATTTGTCATAAAACTGTCCATACGTTCCAAATGGCATATCATGCAATTCTTGAAACCTTTCCTTTTCTGCTCCTTCTGCCAGCTTATCAAACACTGCTTTCAGCTCATCATACGTTCCGCCAATAACAAAGATCGCATAAGTATTACCCTGCTTGGGCTCAAATGCAGGTGATGCCATCCAATCTGTGGCAGATATATCAATAGCACCACTTTTGAGATGTGCATTGATAATCCTGTTGTGCTTCTCAGGCGGAAACTGAGCTTTCATTGGAGTATCGCCCAGCTTTGTAAGCGTTAACTCTCCACCAAGACACTTATGGTAAAAGGTCATTGCCTCTGCACAGTTGCCGTCAAATAAAAGAAATGGCGTACAATTTAACATATCTTTTCACCTCCTCGTTGAAATATACCATGCTCTTGCTAGTATAGTAAACAATGATGGGGGTAGCTGGTTTTTCCTGTTTCGATGTTTATATATCAACGACGAAGATTGAGCGTAAAAATGCTCTAAAGTCGAGATAACGGCAGAAAAGCATCTGGATGGCCTTTTATCTGTATTCTTCATGCAAGTTTTCTACTCCTGACAAGGCCTTTGCCACGTCCTCACAATGGGCCTTCCGGTTTCAGGTTGAAGACGCCTTTGGATGTAGCCATGTAACGAACACCAGCACTCCTTCGGACCTTGTCGACACGGTACAGTCGGTTGCGATGAGGCTCATATCTAGAGTGGGCCAAGTGGAGGTCTGTTCATCTATGGATGAATGAGTCGGAAAACGCGTGCGAGAAGCACCACCACCGCAATGCACAGCAAGGCAATGGCGAACCACTGTATTGTGCGAGTCGATGTCTTTTCGGACGCTGGCTTGCTCATTCGTCGTTTCTGGTACGTTGCCTCGCGCCGCCGACCTGCTCTATTGAGCGGAGCTTTTCTACGCCTCATGCTGCACTCCCTTTGCCGTTATGGAAGCGCGGGATGGGAATATTCCTGGAGTTCTATACGTCACTGGCAAACCGTAGCAACCATTTGCCCTATTGTACCCAACTCTGAGGGATAAAGCAAAAACAGACAGGTACACGAGGCGAGCGCCTCGGGTATCATCAGGGAGTCATGGTATTTTGCGGTGCTTCTGCGCGAGGCGCGAATGCAACGGGGAGCACCCATCGTAACATGGAGAACACGCCCATCAGGCAAGCGAGGAGAAGCCTCATTGACCCGCTCACATGAAGGAGCGGCTGATCGCGATTGAGCATGCGATTATGGTTTGCCAGAGACGGCTAGCTGCACTCGCGTGATATGCTATATGTGAGCGAGGAAGGGAGATATATGATGGAAAAAGCGCGCGCGTTGGTCAATGTCAGGGATATCAACCTGGTGTGCCAATACTATAAAACCTATGCACAGATTGAAGGCACAGCCAGGAGACGAAAGATCACGCGAGCCCGCAGGCGAAATGGCGTCTTGGAAGTTAGAACAGCAGCCCGTGATGAATGGATACAGGCAGTCGTATGGATCGAGTGGATCAATGATCTAGGCGTTCCCATTCGGTATATGGCCCAGGATATTCGGTAAGAGAGCTTTTGTTTTTTCTCTTCTTAAAGAAGAGCGAGGGAATAATGGGGAAGAAGGACGAGAAGGACACAGTACGGCTTGGCAAGCAGCCCCCGCGTTATCGCTTCTTTCTCAATCCGTATCAGGATGCGCGGTTTAGTACATGTCCGCAGTGCGCCAATAAGACAGGGCAGCGGAAACTACCGCTGTTCATCCATATCGATCCAAAGCAACCACTACTTTTGAATAAGACCTGCCGCTACTGTTCCCACTGTGATCTGCTGATCGCTCACCAGAACGAGTTAGATGAGATCATTACGAGAGTTTTCACTGTTCTCAACCCGGAAATCGTTGGCAATAAATATCTGGTGATTGGAACATTGGATCGAGCTGACTGGAAGCGTATAGACCAGGATAAGCTCCCTATCCAGGATTCGATTGAGGCGTTGCACGACTTCAAAGAGGCGGTCATGTTCAAGCCAATGGGTGGGTGGAGAAGATAGGGAACTGATCTCCCTGGCGAACGTGCCGGATACTCAGGATCAAAGGTGAGCTGTTCCTGGTTGACTCACACCATTTATCGCCTGGCAGCTTTAAGGCAGTATGGTACGGAGAGATGTATGTCGGATATCGGACAAACCTATCATGCCTTCTGGGCAACCTTGCTTCCCCAGTCGAACCGCTGGACGGGTTTCTCATTGCGGAGCCCGACCCGGCGCTCCTACGTCGAGTTCTGCCGCGTCGGGTTTTGTTTCCATTACCGCCTGGAGTATGATGCTCCCAATGCGCTTGTTGAGTTTGCACTCCTACGCAGTGACAGTGAGCAGATCTACAACAGTCTTGTTCGTCGACGGAAGCAGATCAATGCGGCTTTTGGTGGGTCATTGCTCTGGCTGCGAGATGCGCACAGCTCGGAGCATCCCTGGCCGTACGCTGCACTTGCCTGGACGATCGCCTGCCCTGGTTTACGTGATCTGGATCGCGAATCCTGGCCGGCTATCCAATCGCAGATGATTGACGCCATGGTGCGTTTGGAGCAGGCGGTTGTACCTTATCTCCAACGCTGGCTCGAAGAGGATTGAGTTAAAAATATCCGTTCTATAAAAATTAAAAGCTTTCAATCATCGCCTTGATCAGTTGCTTGAGAAGTCCGTTCTCTCCCTACAAATCCTGAGGGGTTTGGTAGTCTTTTAACAGTTCGTCCAGTAGTTCGGGTCGAATGGTCATCGTTTTCCTCCTCTACTTGTCTTCTTCTAAACTCTTCCGGTGATAGCCAGTTTCCACAGTTTATTTTACATATTCCAGGCAGGTTCTTGTCGTTTTCCTTGATGAAGGAAATTAAAAGATAGACGTGCGCCTCGTGGTCAGTGAGTTGCTGCCGGGGAGGGCAAAGATGTTTCCCCCAAGCGTGACTCAATGTGCATCCCGTTGTCAAAGCACAAGATAACTGAAGAGGTAAACTATCAATGTGCTCGGCGGATATCCCATGTAGACATCACAGGTGCCTGCTGTTGGTGAGATGTATTTTAAACGGTAACTGCCTAGGTCCGCTGGGGACTTGCCAAAGGGTGTCAAACCCAGTAAAGTAGGAGCATGACGATTGAAGAAGAACTGGTTTATCTGCGAGAAGAGAATAAGGGTCTGCGGGAACAATTGGCGCAGCGAGACGAACTCATCCAGCAGCAACAAGCGAGGCTGTCGGAGCAGAACGCCTTGATCCAGCACCACGGTGAGCAGATGAGCAGCTTGAGCGAGCAAGTGAAAAATTTGTGGGATCGGCAGGCGTCAGATAGCCACAATAGCCACCTGCCGCCGTCCTCGGATCGTTTTGGACGCAAGCCGAAAAGCTTGCGCACCAAGAGCGAGAAGAAATCGGGCGGGCAACCAGGACACCCGGGATCCAGCTTGCAGTTCTCGTCCACCCCAGATGAGATCACCCAACTGCAGGTAGACCGATGTGAAGCGTGTCAGCACGACCTGCAAGCGGTGGCAGCGTGTGGAAAAGAGCGTCGACAGGTGGTGGATGTGCCGTCGCCTCGTCTGTGGGTGCGGGAATATCGGGCGGAGCAGAAACAGTGTCCCCAGTGCCAGCAGATCACCATCGCCGCATTTCCCGCCGGGGTGCAGGCCCCCATCCAATATGGACCCAATGTAGGAGCGACGGCGGTGTATCTGGTCGAACAGCAACTGTTGCCACTGGCTCGTGCCTGTGAGGTGATGCGAGACCTGCTCTTCGTCCAGATGAGTGAGGGGACGGTCTGGGAGCTGATCAAACGCTGTGCGGGACAGTTGGCCACCGTGGAGCAGCAGGTCAAAGCAGCCCTGATCCACAGCGATGTGATCCATCAAGATGAGACAGGACTGGATCCATTCCAAATCGAGGGGAAAAAAGCCGTGAGGAGCATCTACTTGCCCCCTTGTTGGGAGAGAGCTACGGAGGAAAGGCATTGGGAGAGCCAGCAGCGTCGCTCTTTTTTGAAACGGATATGCCAGGTAGCCAGTACACCCATGTAGCCAGCACAGGCTTCCCACATGCGGCATTTTTGCGCGCATCCAGGGGAAGCCTTGCAGCTGCTGTGTCACAAGCTTTTGCGGTAGAACGGGTACACCAAAAAGTCCTATAACCTGACCTGAAAAGCCTTGACAGAGGGAAGAGAGGTAGCATATACTATAGATGCCTCCTAGAAGAAGCGCGACCATTCTGGGTAGGCCATCAAGGGGTGTAGGAACCTGCTATCTAGACGAAGGAAGGGCCAGGAACCGAAGGACTTGATGCAGACCTACAAAGACAGGCGTAGTCCTTCACAAGTCAAAGTAGGCCACTGAGGAGAGACTCGGAGAGGAAATGATCACTTCTCTTCGGGCCTTTTCATTTTTGGGGCGGATCCTGTGCTGGCTACTTGGGACATCCGTTCGTACAATTGCTTATTTTAGCTTTCACTTCACTCAGATGAACCTGTGCTGGCTTGTGCTGGCTACTTTGGACGTCTGTTTATAAAGTCGGAGATGTACGCCAGCCGACCTCTCTTGCCTTCTCTATCTTCTTCATAAAAGACGCATTGATTGCAAATATCGGAACAGATACGTTCACGTTTGATAAACATGCATTCGTGTATTTTGGCTAAGCAGAGAGACAGCGTATTCTCTTCGTCTGTCGAGAGAAAATGGAGCAAGGAACACATACCTCTCATCTTGACACGACCATTCCGCTTCGTCACATAGGCTTCATTTGCCCTTGATGAATACACTTTTTCCTGTTTATGCCACTCTTCGGTAATCATGGTGTAATCCACCCAATACGGGAACGGCACAAATCTTGCTTGATTGATCTGTGAAAGGAGTGGAAGACGCCGGCGGATCCGGAATCCGCTGTTGAATACCTTGATGTGGTCGAGTTTGATTAAAATATATGCTATAGGCACGCAGAACGCGAGCAAGCTGCTTCTCCCGGAAGATCAGGAAATGATCCAGGCATTCTCGCCTCACGCTGCCCAGAAAGCGTTCGCAAACGGCATTGGCTTGCGGGGTCCGATACGGGGTTCGAAGGACCCTGATGCTGCTTGTTGTGGCCACTCGTGCAAAGTGTTGCCCGAATGTGCGATCATTATCCCGGATCAGACAGGTTGGGGTTTGCCCATATGGCGTCGCCTCGCGCAGTTGTTGTGCGACCCAGGGATCAGTTGGAGGGCGCGTCACGTTCACGTGGATCACCTTCCGCGACTGCAGGAGGGTGTTGAAGAAGGCAAAGAGCGGACGAAAGAAGAGATCGGTCACCTGTAAAAAATCACAGGCCCACACCCCTGCCGCATGATTGCGCAGGAATGTTTTCCAGGTCTGTCCATGGGCGCGTTTTCGGGGAACCTGTTGTGTATATTTCTGGATGGTGCGTTTACTCACCCGAATACCCAGTTTGAGGAGTTCGCCACTTATGTAGACATCTTGGCAAAGTGTCTACATAAATGCGGTTATGTGAGCACACATTTCTTCCAGAAAGTGTCCACATAACCGCATGAATGCGCTCTGCTCCCAAAGCCGGTTGTTTGCTGCCATTTCCTTGATCAAGCGAATCGCCTCGGGCGAGATCCTCGGTTTTCTCGAGCGCACTTTTGATTTGTGCTTCCAAAATAGACAGAAGAGCTCACGGTGCCAGCGCAGAATCGTCTCCGGTTGTACAAGGAAGAGCGCTTCTTTCCAGGTTTGGGCCATCCTGGCGAGGAGTACCAGAAGAAGCCGGTCCGTCTTTCGGCACACAGGGCGTTTGACCTGTCGGCGCAGGATGATCAGTTGGTGACGTAACAGCGCATTTTCTGCGAGCAGTTCGGCTTTGCCTTTGGTCAGATCGGCGAGTGTGCCAAGTACAAAGGAGGCTGTTCGTGGCTTCATCCAGCGCAAAATCTGTTCTTGAAGCTCATGGAAGCAGAAAGAGACACATTGCTTGATCAAGGGAAACATACACCGCACAAATAGAACCTCTTCCCTGTGAAAATGGGCGCATGGTCGGAGTACATACACAGCATGGATCGTATTAATTGTATGCGCTTCTCCCGTGCTTTGCAAGAAGGCCTCCAACATCGTGCGCAACAGGCCAATCTTTCGAACGGATGCCCAAAGTAGCCAGCACAGGGATTGGAGCACAAAGGGAAAACCGTGGCGAGGCTTTTCAATGCGCCTGTTCGCCAGTTTGAAGTCTGGGAAGGCAAGACGTTGCTCAAGAAGCTCACCATCAAGGGGGTACAAGGCGCGCCAATGGAACTGTCGCAGTTCATGGCCTGGATGCGTGAGCAAGCCGTGTCCGAGGAGCGACAGGCAAGGTTGCAAGCCAGAGCGCGGGGTCGAGGATGGAAGCAACTCGCGTTGTGGGAAGTTCACTGAACCTGCTCTGAGCTTGGGCACGATGGGGGCGTAATGAGCCAGATGCGCCAGTGGCAGGTGGGCTGGCTGGAAAGAGGCAGAGGGATATTTTGTGGTCTTTTGCTGCTTGGATGATGGCTTGAAGCCCTAGCATCCAAGCTGGAGAGGGCGTGATCAGGGAGCGCTGCCACTCCAGCTTCGAGGGGATCACCTTTCGCTTGCTCGCAGGGAGCGCTGCCACTCCAGCTTCGAGGGGATCACCTTTCGCTTGCTCGATTACGAACTGGCTGCACCTTTCTGGTCATGATGACGGAGAATCATTCACATGGCGCACGTAGCCAGCACAGTGATTTACAGTCAACCAGAGGAATATGCATAAATATCCCAGATACTGCGTTCTTTCTATTTGATCCATAAGCATTTGGTGGGGCACCAGCTTATGAATAAGAAAGAGGAGATGTGTTCTGGCCATGGTATATTTTGCACCTCTGCGGCGCTCTGCTCGCAAACATGTTCTTATTACTACATCCATCCTACTGTTTTCAGTGTTATTCAGCGCCTGTAGCGGAGCGGCGCTAGCACAACAAAAAGCTACCTCCGCCAAATCTCACCTTGATTGTCTGCTTGTTCACGCTCGCGACATAGGCATCCCCAGCAGCATGCTGCAAACTATCACCAGGCAAGAGCAACAAATTGTCAGCACACAAGCGCCCTTCACACTCTTTAGTGATCAGCCAGCAATTGACTATTACGGCAATCTGGCTCGGCGTTACCAGATGCTGGCAGTTGAGCTATCCGGCCTCGAAGCACAGGTAACAAAAGAAACCGCCTCCCAGGCGTACCTCGACATGCATAGCTTTGAAACTGTTCTCGCGCAACGACAATTACAACACCTCATTGAAGCAAAAATCTTTGCAAGCCAGTTCGCTCAGGATCAATCATTACTGGCAGATGCCCAGTATCCTAAAGAGTACCTGCATATCAGCGCAGATGCCAGGCGTGCCGTACAAGCGCTTTCCCTGATGGGCTCCGCGTACGATGACCTGCAGTCGCTCTCTCACACGGCCTTGCAGTTACAGGCATCGCGTGTAGATACAACCGCGTTAACTCAAGAAGAAAATGACGACCTTGAACTCTTCCGCGCCGCCCGTACTGCTGGAGATTTCACTCGCCTGGTCGATCTTATCAACGCACAACTTCAGGAAGCGAACGTGCTCGCCATCCAGGACATCCCCTATTTCGGAGCATACGAAGGCGCGATAAAGCTGCAAGAGCTGAGCGCAGCTATTAGCAAGATGAGAACATATCATGGGGATGTCTCCACATTTCAGCAGCGCCTCGATACCGATCAACAGAACCTTGCCACAGCGACAGGCTATGAATATATCAACGTATTAGCACAGGTCGATAGCGACATCGCATCTCTACAAATCCCGCTGGCGCGTGCTCAAGCCGTCTTCTTCCTCAACCGTTTTCAGCGAGAAGTAGAGAAGTGGGGCAGTCACAATCACTATAGAGACGGGTATGATAATAACGCCTACCGCCTGGATTATGAGTATGACCAGCAAGGTATAGGTGCAGATGTAGTTGCTGCCGTGCAGACAGCCCGGACCGTCGACGATTACCAGGCTGCTACCGACATGATTAACAATTACTTCTTTCATCTACAGTCCATGGCAGTAGATACTTACGATAGAACGCCTTGGAATCAATCACACATTGCAGATCGAGGTTTGCTGAGACGCTATCATCTTACTACCGGGACAGTGATAGTTGTCTCACTGGCCGGGCAAGCGCTGCGCTTTTATCAAAACGGTCAGTTCGTCAACGCCTTTCATGTCACGACTGGCCAGTACGAACGACCGACGCCTCCCGGGCTGTGGAGCATCTTTCTGCGCCAACACCCCACCGAATTCAAATCGAGTGATCCCCAGGGCTCAGCCTTCTGGTATCCCCCGACAAAAATCGAGTACGCCATGGAATACCATAGTGGCGGCTATTTCTTTCACGATAGCTGGTGGCGCGCTGATTATGGCATTGGCACTAACTTCCCGCACTATGACAGTGGTGGTGACGAAACATTTGCTGGCAACGGCAGCCATGGATGTATTAACATGGCACCGGACGATGCCGCCTGGTTATATAATCACACCAGCTATGGAACTACCGTAATCATATATTGAGTTGTATGACCTGACGCCGGAACAGGTGATGGCGGTCAAGCAACTGAGCCAGGAGCAGGTTCAGAATATAAAGGGTTACTGTACTGGCTACATAATACCAACTTGCGTTCTAAGAGACACTTCTAAAATGCGGGAAGTAGGTCATCGAACGGAGGCGTTCAGGATCGGCTTCCAACTGATTGAGTCCGTTACATACCTTGTCAATCACCTCATCAAGAGAGGCAAGAGCCAGA
>WNFE01001962.1_pt1 | contig 17961 bp, 15 predicted proteins | sample 5400451 | NCBI WGS metagenome assembly WNFE01 (sample SAMN13153344, study PRJNA577476) | soil metagenome | isolation source: 200 cm saprolite under Douglas fir tree site 2 hole 2 | place: USA:California | collected 2015-04-18
GAGGTCGCGGTGAACGCTGTGGCGCGAGAAGGCGAGGCCCGCCGCCTCGGTCACCGCCGAGACCATCTGGCCGCCCACCTCGGCAAGCAACCTGCCGCCCGGATTGAGACGCGACGGTGCGGCCTCCAGCAGGCGCAGCACCACCGCAGCGCCGTCCTTTTCCGCAAACAGGGCCCCGGCCGGCTGGGCCGTCACCTCCGCGGGCAGGTCCGTGCCGGGCGCGACGTAGGGCAGGTTTGCGCAGACGAGGTCGAACCGTCCCGGCAGCGGATCGAGAAGATCGCCGCAAGCAAGGTGCACCCTGTCCTTCAGGCCGTGTCGGAGGACATTGCGCGATGCGACCTCGAGCGCCTCGCCGCTGACATCGCTTGCCCACACCTCGACCTCAGGCGCGTAATGCGCGATGGCGATCGCGATGCATCCACAGCCCGTGCCGATGTCCGCGACGCGCAGCGTGCCTTTCGCCTCACGTGCAATCGCCACTGCGCGCTGGACCAGCACCTCGGTGTCAGGGTTCGGGACGAGCACGGCGGGCGTGACCTCGAAGTCCAGGGCCATGAACTCCTTGTGGCCGACGAGATACGCGACCGGGTCGCCGTGCGCTCGTCTGCTGATGAGACCGCGGTACCGGCTCAGCTCATCGTCGGTGAGGGTGCGGTCGAACTGGAGGTAGAGGTCGAGCCTGCGCACACCCAGGGCCTGGGCGAGCAGGACCTCAGCGTCGAGCCGCGCTGAATCAGAGCGATTTTTCTGGAGATGTCCGGAGGCTGCCTTGAGGACCTCGATGACGGTCAACTGGCGGCACTGCCACCGTTGAGCTGCGCCGCCCGCTCGGCGTTGACCAGCGCGGCGACCAGCTCGTCGAGGTCGCCGTTCATCACGGAGTCGAGCCGGTGGAGGGTGAGCTTGATCCGGTGGTCGGTCACGCGGTTCTCTTTGAAGTTGTAGGTTCGGATCTTCTCCGACCTGCTGCCGGTGCCCACCATGCCGCGCCGCTGCGCGCCGATGGCCGCCTGCTGCTCGGCCAGCTTCAGGTCGTAAAGGCGGGCGCGCAAGACCCGCAGCGCCTTCTCCCTGTTCTGCAGCTGCGATTTCTCGTCCTGCATGCTCACGACCAGCCCCGTCGGCTTGTGGGTCATGCGGATGGCGGAGTAAGTCGTGTTCACGCTCTGCCCGCCAGGACCGGTGGAAGTAGACGTCTTGATTTCGAGGTCCTCCGGCTTGATCTCGACCTCGACGGGGTCTGCCTCGGGCATCACGGCGACCGTGGCGGCGGACGTATGGATGCGGCCCTGCGCCTCGGTCTTCGGCACGCGCTGCACCCGATGCACACCGCCCTCGAATTTCAGCTGCGAGTAGGCGCCATGGCCGTGAACCTCGAACACGATCTTGTCGAAACCGCCCTTCTCGGACGGTGACTGTTCGACGACTTCCACCTTCCAGCCCTTTCGCTCGGCCCACTTCGCGTACATGCGGAAGAGGTCGCCGGCGAACAGTGCGGCCTCTTCCCCACCTTCCGCCCCCTGGATCTCGACCACGACGTCACGATCGTCGTTCGGGTCCTTGGGCAGCAGCAGCTCCTTGAGCTTCTCTTCGAGCTCGTTGACCTGGAGAGACGCGCGATGCTCTTCGGCCCTCATGTATTCCTGCATCTCGGGATCGCGTTCGTGCTTTTGAAGCTCGCGCGCGGAGTCGAACTCCTGGCGCGCACGGAGGTACGCCTCGTATGTGTGCACGATGTCGCGAAGAGTTCGCTGCTCGCGCGCGAGCTTGGTCAGCTGCTCGTGATCCGAAGCTACCTCGGGTCGCGCCATCTCCGATTCAATCTCGTGATAGCGGCGAGCGATCGCCTCGAGCCGGTCGATCACCTTGTCTTCTCCGCGTCGCCCGGCTTCGCCGGGCGACCGCCCACGCTCCCTACAGGCGACAAAGGCGCAGGTGCTCGGGGGGTTCCCCGCAAGGGGGGCCTGCCCCCCTTGCGAATTTGGTCTATCAAGCTGCGGCTCCGGCTGTGTCCTCCTCACCCTCCCGGGCGCTATTGAAGGCGACGATCGCGACCTCGAGCATGTCATCGGACGGTTCGCGGGTCGTGAACTTCTGCGTCCCAAGGACCGGCAGCAGGAGCACCTTCACGACCGGGTTGGTGCGGTGGCGGGCCATGAATCGGATGAGCTCGAAGCCGGCCCCGGCGATGAGAGGGAGCGCGAGCACGCGGCTCATGATCAGCCAGAACCAGTTGGGGTGGACCAGCGCCACCGCCGAGAAGATGATCACGCTGACCACCAGGACGACGAGCAGGAAGCCCGTGCCGCAGCGCGGGTGAAGCAGGCTCGCGCGCCGAACCGATGAGACCTCCAGCGGCCATCCCGACTCGAACGCGTTGATCGTCTTGTGCTCGGCGCCGTGGTACTGGAAGACGCGCCGCACGTCCGGCAGGAGGGCGATCAATGAGAGGTAGCCCAGGACCAGGCCGACCCGGATGACGCCTTCGACCAGCACGAAGCCGAAGCCGTTGCTTCGATGCACCGCAAGGCCGGCCAGCAGGAGTGGCAGGCCGATGAATATGAGGAGGCCGAACACTGCGGCGACGGCGACGGAGCTGCGGATCTCCTTCTTGCCGATCTCGACTCCCTGGCTCCCCGCGCTCATGTTCGCCGACCACATGAGCGCCTTCATGCCCAGGTGCAGCTGCTCGCCGATGAGGGCGAGCCCCCGCACGAACGGGAGCTTCCAGAACGGGTTGACATAGATCGCGGCCTTCAGCTCGCCACGATCGACAACGATCTGCTTGGTGGTCGGCAGGCGCACGGCGACCGCGTAGTGGCGCTTGCCGCGCATCATCACGCCTTCGATGACTGCCTGGCCGCCATAGAAAAAAGGCTCGCTCTTACGCGGTGCTGCCGAAACCGGTGCGGAAGCCTCCGCCTCCGGCATCTAGTTTGAGCGGGTCTTCGCCGCCCGCTTGCGGAAACGCTCGACCTGGCCGCCCGTGTCCACGATCCTCTGCGTTCCGGTGAAGAACGGATGGCAGACCGAGCAGATCTCGGTCTTGAGCTCCTTGCGGGTGGAGCCGGTCGTGAACGAATCTGTACTTTCAAGGTCTTGACTCCAAGCGAATTAGTTTACCGAACGTAGTGCGTGAAGCATGGTCTCGGTCTGGAAGAAGGCGACGCCGAGGAACACGACCAGGACCAGCCACGCAGCGCCAAGTGCGAAACGGGCCGACGGCGGGCCTGACGTCAGGTACGCGTCGTACGCCCGATCCTTGAACCGCCTGTAGACCATCGGCATTCCCAGGGCGACCACGATCAGGACCAGGGGGTTGACCTGCCCCGCAAAGAACAGGGCGGCCAGGATGGCGAGGCCTGCGACCTGCACCCATTTGCCGATCGGGGCGGTGATCCAGCCGCCGTCCAGCATCCCGAACGGGATCAGGTTGAAGAGGTTGATCCAGAAGCCGAAATAGGCCCAGACCAGGAAGAGGTCGAAGTGCGTCGAGGTGTACAGAACGAGCGAGACGGCTGCCGCGACCGTTCCCGCAATCGGTCCGGCGATGCCGATCTGCGCCTGCCGCACCGCGCTCTGCGCATGGGACCGCTGAAAGATCGCCGCTCCGAGGAACGGGATGAAGATCGGCGCCGTCGCAGCCATTCCCTGGCGGCGAATCTCGAATACATGGCCCATCTCGTGAATGAAGATCATCCCCACGAGGCCTACGGCCACCTGCCACGGGAACAGCAAAGCGTAGGCGCCGACGGCGATAAGGCCGGTGAGCAAAGTGGCGAGCGCCGGCACCTTGGCCACAAAGATCAGCGCGTACTTGGCCACCGCCCAAACCGCCAGGAGGGCGCTCAGGATCCCGCCCAGGATTCCGCTGTTGCGCCTCGAGGTGGGCGCCGGCGAGTAGTGATAAGGCGAGCTCGGCGGGATATCCGAGGTCACCGGGTACATCGGTGGCGGCGGCGGCGGTGGCGGCTGTCCCCCGCCCGGCGGCCCGTAAGGCTGGTTTCTCTCGTCCATTTACTCCTACTTGATACCCCGGCCTGGAACGGCCTAATCCGGCTCTGTGCCCCACGAACTCAGAGGCTGACGCCGTGAGTTCGTGAGGACCCCTACACGTGCCAGCGTCAGCTGGATTCGCCGACCGTGTGGTGGCGCGTGGTGAGCCGCCGCACGGTCGCCTGGCGGCTGGACATGAGGAGCGAGGAGGATTCGGCATAGCCGCTCCCGAAGACGACGCCCGGCAGCAGCTGGCCGCCCGTCACTCCTGTGATCGCGACCGCAACGTCCGCCGCCGGCACCAGGTCGGCGACGCCATAGGCGCGGCCCGCGAGATCGCCGATCAGCGCTCGCTCCTCTTCGTTGCGCGGCCAAAGCCTGGCCTGGAGCTCCCCGCCGAGGCAGCGCACCGCGCAAGCGGCGATCAGGGTTGCGTGAAGGCCGTCGATCCCGATCGCGGCATCAATCCCGGTGCCGCCGACCGCAGCCATGACCGCGCCTGCAACGTCACCTTCCTCCAGTGTCCGCACGCGGGCGCCCGCGGCATTGACCTCCGCGATGATCTCCTGGTGCCGCGGGCGGTCCAGGATGACGACCGTCAGGTCCTTCACGCGAGCGTCACGGGCGAAAGCGATGCGGCGAAGGTTGTCGGTGATCGAGTCGTCCATGTCGATCGCGCCACGAGCTCCGGGCCCGGCCACCATCTTCTCGACGTACCAGACCTGGGGCAGCTGTGCGAACCCACCTGGCTCGACCGCTGCGACTATCGACACGGCGTTCGCGGAGCCTCTGGCCACCTGGCTCGCGCCCTCGACCGGGAACAGCCCAAAGTCGAAAACGCGCTCGCCTGACGCCAGCACGGTGCCCGACGCGAGGTTGGGATCGCTGCGCGGGCCGAGCACCACCGTGCCGCCCAGGCCGGAGTCCTCGAGCACCCGCCGCATCGCCTCACCCGCAATTTCGCTGACATGGTCTTGGTCGCCTTTGCCAAGCAGGCGCGCGCACGCAAGCGCGGCGGCCTCGGTGGCATGGACGAGCTCCAGCGACAGCTCTCCGCGCGCCTGGAACGAGGGGATCCCCCTTGTCTGCTGCTCCACCGGGTTCCCTAGTGTCCCCTAGCTGCCTTCGGTCTCTTCGAGCAGCTCCGCGGGGCGAAGCTCCATCTGGTCGATGCCGCTCTGCAGGAACGCCGCGCGCACGAAATCGCGAAACAGCGGGTGCGCACGGTTGGGTCGGGATCGAAACTCGGGGTGGAACTGACTCGCGACGAACCACGGGTGGTCCACGAGCTCGACGATCTCCACCAGCCGCCCGTTCGGTGACATGCCGCTGAAAACCATTCCCGCCTCGCCAAGCGATTCGCGGTACTCGTTGTTGAACTCGAAACGGTGGCGGTGGCGCTCGTACACGACCTCTTCTCCGTAGGCCCTGTGGGCGAGCGAGCCAGGGAGCAACTTGCAGGGATACAGGCCGAGGCGCATCGAGGCGCCCATCTGGTCGATGTTCCTCTGCTCGGGCATGAGGTCGATCACCGGCGTCGAGGTGAAGGCTGCGAACTCCGTGGAGTTGGCGTCCGGCGCGTCCAAGACCTCGCGCGCAAAGTCGATGACGGCGCACTGCATGCCAAGGCACAGACCCAGGTAGGGGATGCGGTTGTGCCGCGCGTAACGCGATGCCTGCACCTTGCCCTCGATGCCGCGGTAGCCGAATCCTCCGGGGACCACGATCCCGGCGACTCCCGCCAGCGCGGAGGTGTCACCTGCGTCCAGCTTCTCGGACGACACCCACCGAATCTCCACTCCAACGTTGTGATGCACGCCCGCATGCTTGAGCGACTCGATGACGCTGAGGTATGCGTCCGGCAGCGCAACGTACTTGCCGACGAGCGCGATGGGGACCGTCGCTCGCGGGTGCTTGATGCGCTCGACCATCTGCACCCACTGGCCGTTGTCCAGGGCGTTCGCCGTCTCATCGAGCTCGAAGTGCTTCGCCATGACCTTGCCGAGGCCGGCCGCCTCGAGCATCAAGGGCACTTCGTAGATCGAGTCAACGTCAGGCACCGAGACCACCGCTTCACGCGGCACGTCACAGAAAAGCGCGATCTTCTCCTTGAGGTCGGCGCCGATCGGCTTCTCCGAGCGGCAGATGATCGCATCCGGCTGGATGCCGATCCCCCGCAGGGCCTGCACCGAGTGCTGCGTGGGCTTGGTCTTCGCCTCCTCACCGCGGATCACGGGGACGAGCGAGCAGTGGACGTAGAAGACGTTCTGGCGGCCCAGGTCGTTCTTGAGCTGCCGGATCGCCTCCAGGAAGGGGAGGCTCTCGATGTCACCGACCGTCCCACCCACCTCGACCACGACCGCGTCCGCCTGCGGGTCACGGGAGGCGCGGAGGATCTTCTCCTTGATCGCGTTGGTGACGTGCGGGATGACCTGCACCGTCGCGCCGAGGTAGTCGCCGCGCCGCTCGCGCGCGATGACCTCCTGGTAGATCTTGCCGGTCGTCACGTTCGAAGCGACAGTCAGGTTCTCGTCGACGAAGCGCTCGTAATGACCGAGGTCGAGGTCGGTTTCCGCGCCATCGTCGGTGACGAACACCTCGCCGTGCTGGTACGGGCTCATGGTCCCGGGGTCGACGTTGAGGTACGGGTCGAGCTTCTGCAGGGAGACGGTGAGGTGGCGGGCCTTCAGGATGTTCCCGATCGACGCCGCAGTGATCCCCTTGCCAAGCGAGGAGACGACACCGCCGGTCACGAAAACGTACTTCGACATAGAGACCTCCAGGGCGGTTTTAGAAATGTTACCGGGTTGGACCGTTCGGTAAACATTTCCCTAGGCTTTCGGCTCTGCCCTTGGCTCCAGCAGCACGAGCTTGGTCTCGAAATCGCCCGAGGAGGCCTGGACCGAGAGCTTGGGCTGCGGCTCCCCGGCGGTCAGGCCCATCTCCTTCAGGAACCTGTCGATGGGGTCGAGCTGCAGCTTGAGCCCCGGGATGGCGTAGTGCATGGGCACCACGTACCGCGGCTCGAGCTGCCGGACCACCTCGGCCGCCTGGGTGGCGTTGATCGTCGTGCGCCCGCCGACGGGGACGAGCAGGACGTCGGCGGAGCCCAGACTTTCGGCCTCGGCGTCGTCTAGGCGGTGCCCGAGGTCGCCGAGATGGCAGACGCGCACGTCGTCGATCTCGATCAGGTACACCGTGTTGCGGCCGTGCTTGGCCCCCTTTTCGGCGTCGTGATAGGTGGGCACGCCTATAACCGAGACGCCGGCCACCTCGTATTCGCCGGGTCCACGGATCTCATAAGCCTCGCGCACGGCCTGCGCGTAGTTGTGGTTGTCGTGCTCGTGGCTGATCGTGAGCAGGTCAGCGTCGAGGCGCTGCAGCTTGAGCCCGATCGCGGGCGGGTAGGGGTCGGTGACGACGGCGGCGCTGCGGCCGCGGAGCCGGAAGCAGCCGTGTCCAAGCCAGGTGACGTCCAATTGGTTCTCCCTCTGATCCCTACATCCGGTCCGGGGCGGTGACGCCGATGAGGTCGAGCGCCGTCTTCAAAGTGTGACGCGCCGCGCGGCACAGCTCGAGCCGCGCCCGCGTCAGCTGCGGATCATCGACCACGACGCGGTGCTCGCCCGCCTCGTTGCCCGCGTGATAAAAGCGATGCACCGCCGTGGCGAGGTCGTGCACGTAATAAGGAATGCGATGTGGCTCGAGCAACCGGGTCGCATCCTCCACGACCTCCGGCCAGAAGGCGAGCTGGCGCGCGACGTCGAGCTCCCATGGCTGGACCAGGAGCGCGACGTCCGCTTTGTCCGGCAGCTTCGGATGCCGCTCGCGCGCGGTGGCCTCGACGTTGGCGAGCCGCGCGTGCGCGTACTGCGCGTAAAAGACCGGGTTCTCATTGCTCTGCGAGAGCGCCAGCTCGAGGTCGAACTCGATCGCCGTGTCGGGCGAGCGAAGCAGGTAGAAGTAGCGCACGGCGTCGCCGCCCACTCTCTCCACGAGTTCGTCGAGCTCGACGAAGCGACCGGCGCGCTTGGACATCTTGCCTTCCTTCAGGTTGACCATCTGGTGCAGGATGATCACGAGCCGCGAGGGGTCGATCCCCAGCGCGGACGCCGCGGATTTCATGCGGGCCACATAGCCGTGGTGGTCCGCCGCCCACACCTCGACGACCCGGTTGAATCGCCTGCGCTCGAACCGGCTCAGCAGGTAGCCGAGGTCCGACGCAAAGTAGGTGGGCTCCCCGTTCGATCGGATCACGACGCGATCCTCTTTCTTCGACTCCTCTTGTTTCGAAACCACCTGCTCTCCGAGCCCGTCCTCTTCTTCGAGGGCCTCCCCGAACCAGAGCGCGCCATCGTGCTCTTTCAGGAACCCGGACTCGCGCAGCCGCTCGATGGCCTGCTGGGGCAGCCCCTCCTGCCACAGCCGCGACTCGAGGAACCATTCGTCGTACCGGACGTTCAGCCGGGCGACGCTGGCGCGAATGCGCTCGACCATCACGCTGATGGCGTACTCGCGAACCCTGGCCTCCGCTTCTTCTGGCGGAACCGACTCGATGTCGCCCAGCTCGCGCCTGGCCATCTCCGCAAGCTCGGTCACGTACTCGCCGGCGTATCCCCCTTCGGGCGGCTCCTGGCCGTGCATTCGCGCCCAGACCGAGGCCCCGAACCGTCGTGCCTGCGTGTTCTGGTCGTTGACGTAGTACTCGCGCTGGACTCGATGGCCGGTGAACTCGAGCAGCCGGCACATCGAGTCGCCCAGGACCACACCGCGACCGTGGCCGATGTGCATCGGCCCGGTGGGATTGATGCTGCCGAACTCCACCTGGACGCTCTCGCCATGCCCCAGGTCGCCGGCTCCATGACCGTGGGCACCGGCCACCTCGGCGACGACCTGCTGCAGCCAGGCCGCGGTCAGCCGGAAGTTCACGTATCCACCCGCCGCCTCGGCGGTTGCCGCGCCATCCGGCACGACCATCGTCTGGGCGAGCCGCGCCGCAATCTGCGGCGGGGCCTCGCGCAGCGCCCGCGCGAGCTTCAGCCCCGCCGGGCTCGCGTAATCGCCATGCTCCGCAACCTTGGCTCGACCGAGCTCGAGGTCAGGCAGGTCTCCTTCGACGCCGAGAGCCCGCACGGCATCGTCGAGGGCTTGGCCGATCTGGTTCCGGATGCCCATCAGCAGGTCGGGTGCACGCCCGCCAGGGTCAGCTGAACCTGGGTCGAGGTGTTCCCGCGGAAGTAGGTGACCGTGACCTTCTGGTTGGGGTGGAAGCGCGACCGCAACAGCTGCGCCAGGGGGTGGGCGGCGTCGACGGTGACGTCATCCAGCTGTGTGATCACGTCCCCTGGCTGAAGCGCGGCGGTGGCGGCGGGCCCGCCTTTGTCGACAGCCGCCACTCGGCCGCCTTCAGGCGTCCCCACGAGAGCGGCGTCCTCTTGGGTGAGCACCGTGACCGTCGCGCCCAGCGACGGGACGACCAGCTGGCCGCTCTGGAGGATCTGCTGGACGTCATCCTGGATGTCGGCGGTGTTGAGGCCGAAACCGCCGCTCGACCCCTGCGCCGCCATCGACACGCCGACGACCTGGCCGCCGACGTTGAGAAGCGGGCCGCCCGCGGTGCCCGGATCGATGACCACGTCCGTCTGGATGGTGTCGCTCAGCTCGACGCTGTGGTCCGACGCCACCGGGTCGATCACCATGACCGGCCGGTGCAGCGCGCTGATATGTCCCGGCAGGGCGACTCCGCTCAGCGGGCCCGCCAGCGCCACGAGCACCTGGCCCTGGACCAGCGAGGTCGGGTCGTCGAAGGCCAGGGTGGGCAGGCCGCTGACCTGGTCGATCTTGATCACGGCCACACCCGTCTGGCAGTCGTAATCGACCAGGCGCGCCTTGTGAGCCTTGCTGTCGCGGAGCAGCAGCACGGTCAGGGTGCTCGAGTGGGCGATGACCTGGAGGTTGGTCACGATGTAGCCGTCGCTGGTGACGAGGTAGCCCGAGCCGGCGCTCACCGACGGCTGCAGCTGGGTGACCACGCTCACGACCGCCGGCTTGGCCCTGGCGGCGGCCTGGACGATGGCGGAGTCCTCCGTGATCGTGACGCCCGACTGCGGGTTGGTGGGCGACTGCAGCTGGAGGACGCCGAGGGTGACGGCGCCGGCGACCAGCGCCGCCAACACCACGACCGCTGCGACGAGCGCGACCGGCCTCCATCGGCCGCCGAAGGCCCGGTCATCGCCCGGGCGCACGTCGCCCGAGGCCTGGATCTGTGGTCGCACCCTCCGAGTTTAGGTTTCGGGAGGAATCGACCCAATGGTGCGTCGGGGGGCTAGCTCGACAAGGCGCGGCCCAGACCGCCGACGCCAAGGCAGGGGTGGCGCGAGGAGGAGCGCATCTTTTGATGCGTGACGACGAAGCGACGGGCCCCCTAACGCAGGCGTCAGCGCCCGGAGGGCGCTCGGCGGAAATGGGCCGATGAATTGTCGAGTGTTGCCCCCGGACGCACCATTGTTACTAGAGGTTACTGCTCGGTCGGGTACCAGGTCATGACAAGCTGCCGGTTGGGCTCGAAACCGGACGAGCGGTAGAGCCGGACGGCCGCCTCGTTGTCCGGTCTCGTCCAGACGTAGCCGAGGGTGACCCGGCGCTCGCGAAAGAGCCGGACGGCCTGGTCCATCAGCATCTCGCCGACCCCGCGGCCGCGGTGCTCCGGGGACACGTAGACCTCCGCGACCTCGCCCTCCAGGCCGGTGCCCGGGTCGTAAAGGACGATCCAGCAGAAGCCGATGACGGCGCCGATCTCGTCACGTACGGCGAAGACGACGTTCTCACCGCGAAAGGTCGCCGGCACCGTCGCGAGGTGGTCTTCGATCTCTTCACGTCTGAGCTGCGGGTGGTCCGAATAGTGGACCTGCTCACCCATGTGAAGCTCGACGAGCAGGGGCTTGATGAGGTCGTACTCTCCGTCCGCCAGGCGTTCCACGTCGAGTGTCCTCATCGTTTTCGATGGTAGCCTAGGCGCCGCCACAAATCGCAAATTGTTTGCGCAAAATGCCGACGTAGCTCAGCTGGCAGAGCAGCCGCCTCGTAAGTGGCAGGTCGTGAGTTCGAATCTCACCGTCGGCTCATTGGCGCGGCACGCAAAAGAGAGATGAGGAGCAGCGCCTCCGCCAACAGGATGGGTATGGCGAGGACAACCAGGGCGAGCTGGAGCAGGGCGTAGCCCACGACCAGCAGCCCGACCTGCCACGGCGTCGCCCCGGCACGCAGGACGAGCCAGCCGGCGACGATGAGCATCAGGAAGTCCTGGAAGCCCAGGTATGGCGTGGCGAGCAGTGACCCGACGATGCCGGCCGCGATTGGAGTCTCGGGACCAGCGCCGCCATGGCGCCAGGCCGCGAACAGGGCGATGGCCACGACCACGACCTGCGTCACGTTGAGGAGCGGACCAAGCCCGAGCGGGCCCGAGATCGAGTAGCGGCGGGTGATGTCCCAGGCCGGCGTCTGCGTCTGCGCGAGCACGTCTCGGTAGCGCGCCAGCCCGTCGGGGCCAAGCAGGGCGAGCGCGACGAGGCCGATCACCAGGGTGGCCACCACCCAGGCGCCGAACGTCCGGGCATGACCCGAGACCAGCAGGCAGACCGGCACCAGCAGCGCCAGCTGCGGCTTGATGACGAGGAGGCTCAGCGCAAGCCCGGCCCAGACGGGACGGTCGTTGCGCATCAGCCACCACGCGGTGGCCACCGCCGCGGCCACCCACGCCCCGGGCTGGCCGACCATGACGCCAAACGCGACCGGGAAGACCCCGAGCATCAATGCCAGGTGGGCAGCCCTCACGACCCTCCCCGGCGGGGCGAGCAGGTACCAGGTCCAGACCAGCGCGACGAGCAGGAGCAGCGTCCAGATGACCAGCGCCGCCGCAAACGGAAGCACCAGCAGCGGCGTCACGAGCCACGCCAGGGTCGGTGGCGAGATGAACGGCTGAGGGTTGAAGCCTGGGCCGAGGCTCTCGATGGCCGCCTTCTGTGCCGCGAGGTCGTACAGGTGGCCGTAGCCGTCCTTGACGCCCACTTTCGCCGCCGCGTACGCGAGCCGGAAGTCGTTCCGCACCGCGTACTGGGAGATAAACGTGGGCGCCGCCACCGCCACGTCCCAGCCAATCAGGATGAGGCCGACGAGGAGCCCGACCGCGGGCCAGAGCCGGCGCCGGGCGCGGATGTAGGCGATCACCGCCACAAAGTTAAGCGTCCGGTACCGGAGGTCCGCCGCATATTCGCGGCACTGGCGGCCGGAGCCAAGGAAGGGGTGGCGCGACGAGGAGCGCATCTGTGATGCGTGACGAGGATGCGCCGGGCCCCCTGACGCAGGCTTCAGCGCCGCAGGCGCCCGGCCGCCCGGGCCGATGAAGATGCAAGGAACTTCCGGGATCGGACGCTAAGGGCTCCGACTTGCGCCGGAGCCCTTTCGTAGATTAGAGACGAAGTCTTAGTTGACTTCCCTGTAATCCGCGTCCACGACGTCTTCGTCTTTCTTCTTCTCGGCACCGTCCTGGCCGTCCGACTGGGCCGATGCCGAGGATTCCCCGCCCCCGGTGCCGGCGCCGGAGTAGATGTGCTCGCCGATCTTCTGGAGCGCCTCGTTGAACTCGTCCATCTGACGGCGCAGGGCGTTCGTGTCGGAGCCCTTGGCCGCAGTCTTCAACGCCTCGAGCTTCGTGTTGACCTCGGTCTTGATGTTGTCGGGAATCTTGTCGGCGTTGTCCTTGATGACCTTCTCAGCCTGGTGGATCATATGGTCCGCCTGGTTGCGGAGCTCGACCTCGTCGCGCTTCGCGCGGTCCTCACCGGCGTGCAGCTCAGCCTCTTTGACCATGCGCTCGACCTCGTCCTTGGCGAGGGTCGAAGACGCCGTGATCGTCACGGCCTGCTCGCGCCCGGTGCCCTTGTCCTGGGCCTTGACGTTGAGGATGCCGTTGGCGTCGATGTCGAAAGTGACCTCGATATGCGGCGTCCCGCGCTGCGCGGGCGGAATCCCGTCGAGGTGGAATCGTCCGAGGGTGCGGTTGTCCCGCGCCATCTCCCGCTCACCCTGGAGCACGTGGACCTCGACCGACGTCTGGTTGTCGGCCGCGGTAGAGAACACCTGCGACCGCGAGGTCGGGATGGTTGTATTGCGCTCGATCACCTTGGTTGCGACCCCGCCCAGCGTCTCCACGCCGAGCGACAGCGGGGTGACGTCCAGGAGCAGGATGTCCTTGACCTCGCCCTTGAGCACACCGGCCTGGATGGCTGCGCCGACGGCGACCACCTCATCCGGGTTGACGCCCTTGTGAGGCTCCTTGCCGCCGAGCAGGTTCTTGACCAGCCCCTGGATCACAGGCATGCGTGTCGACCCGCCGACGAGCACGACCTCGTCGATCTGCTGCGGGGTGAGGGCGGCGTCCTTGAGTGCGGCCAGGAAAGGTCCGCGGCATCGCTCGGTCAGGTCGGCGGTCAGCGACTCGAACTTGGCGCGCGTGAGCGTCATCTCGAGGTGCTTCGGGCCGGTCTGGTCGGCAGTGATGAAGGGCAGATTGATCGTCGTCTCCAATCGGGACGACAGCTCGATCTTGGCCCGCTCCGCGGCTTCGGTAAGGCGCTGCAGGGCCTGGCGGTCGGTCTTCAGGTCGATGCCGTTCTGCTTCTTGAACTCTTCGGCGAGCCAATCCACGACGCGGCGGTCGTAGTCGTCGCCGCCGAGGTGGGTGTCGCCGTTGGTGGCCTTGACCTCGAAGACGCCGTCGCCGACGTCGAGGACGGAAACGTCAAAGGTCCCGCCACCCAGGTCGAAGACCAGGATCGTCTCGTTGGCCTTCTTGTCGAGGCCGTACGCGAGCGAGGCGGCGGTGGGCTCGTTGATGATGCGGAGCACGTTCAGGCCTGCGATCTGGCCGGCGTTCTTGGTCGCCTGCCGCTGCGAGTCGTTGAAGTAGGCCGGGACGGTGATGACCGCGTCCGTGACCTTCTCGCCCAGGTACGCCTCGGCGTCGGTCTTCAGCTTCTGAAGGATCATCGCCGAGATCTCTTCGGGCGTGAAGTCCTTGTCCGTGGCGGGAATGTGCACGACGACACGGTCGTCCTTGCCAGGCTTGACCTGGTACGGCACGATCTTCCGCTCGGACTCGACTTCGGCGAACTTACGCCCCATAAAGCGCTTGATCGAGTAGACGGTGTTCTCGGGGTTCACGGCAGCCTGCCTGCGGGCGAGCGTGCCGACCAGCCTCTCACCTGTCTTCGTGAACGCGACGACCGAGGGCGTGGTTCGGGAACCTTCCGCGTTCGGGATGACGACAGGCTCGCCGCCTTCCATGACGGCGATGACCGAGTTGGTCGTCCCAAGGTCGATTCCTACGGTTTTCGGCATCTGTTTGATATTCCTCCCGCGCCAAGAGGGGCGCGAATTTCAATTGTCAACTGCTCATCTTCTTCCCCGTGCCTCCAGCGCCGAAACCATCCTTGTGTCTGGCACCGGAGGGGCCTTGCATCTTCGCGTCCTAGGCGACCGGGCGCCTCTCTCATTGCACCGCATCTGGAGACTCCGCACGCGACCGGAGAGAGGCGCTGAAGCCGGCGTCGCCTCCTGTGCGCGCTCGGTCACGCATCTACGCGATGCGCTCCCTCGCGTGCTCGTCGTCTCCTTGGCTCCGGCCGCCGATGCCGCGAATATGCAGCGGACCCCCGATGCCAGACACTGGGTAGGCTTTTCGAGATGCCCATCTTCGAGCTCGACCCGGTGGACCACATCGCCGTGGCGGCGGTCGGCCAGCCGGGCCAGCGCCAGTTCTTCCTGCTCGCGACCGGCGCCGGGCGCACGCTCACCCTCACGTGCGAGAAATCGCAGATCCAGGCGCTCATAGTCCGCCTCCAGCAGATGATCGCGACGCAAGGCATCGAGGGTGTCGAGCCCATCGCCGCCAGCCCCGCGCTGTCGCCCGGCGAGCCGGAGTGGCAGGTCGGCGAGATGGGTCTCGGGTACCACGAGGACCGGCACATGTTCGTGCTGGTGGCCAGCGAGGCGGCGACCGGCGAGGAGGGCGCGAGCGCGGACGCACCCAGCATCCGCTTCTGGCTCAGCCATCAGCAGGTCGTGGCCTTCTCCAAGCAGGCCGAGACAGTGCTGACCGCGGGCCGGCCCCTGTGCCCGCGGTGCGGCCTTCCGATGGATCCGTCCGGCCACCCCTGCCCGGTCAACAACGGTGCCCGGCCGATCTTCTGATTCCGGGACCAAGGCGACTGAGCGTCTGCTGGCCAGGCTGCCGGAGATGCGGCTGGCGGGCGTCCTGCATGGAGCGTCCAACTACACGTTTCTCGCAACCCTCGACCCGCACCCGCCGACCGGAATGAGGGTCGTCTACAAGCCGGCGCGCGGCGAATCGCCGCTGTGGGATTTCCAGGCGGGCACTCTCTACAAGCGAGAGGTCGCGGCCTATGAATTGAGCAAGGTCTTAGGCTGGCCTCGCATCCCGCCAACGGTCGTCCGCCGCCGCGCACCCCATGGCGCCGGCATGGTGCAGCTTTTCGTCGATGCCGACAACCGGCATTTCCTTGGTGAGCAGTCGGCCTTTCAGGACACCTGGGTCAGGGTCGCGCTGTTCGACGTCATCACCAACAACGCCGATCGCAAGTCAGGTCACTGCATGTTCGACGCCGACAACCATGTCTGGGTCATCGATCACGGCCTCACTTTCCACACCGATCACAAGCTGAGGACCGTCATCTGGAACTTCGCAGGCGAGCCACTCCCCGGCGACCTGTGCGACGACGTGGAGCGCGCGCTGGCCAGCCTTCAATCCGGCGAGCTGTCGGGCGCACTGGACAGGCTGCTCAGCCCCGCGGAGGTGGACATGCTCCGCCGGCGCCTGCGCGGCGTCCTTGATCCGCGTTGGCGTTTTCCGGAACCGACCTCCGCCTGGTCGATCCCCTGGCCGCCGATCTGATTTACTTCGACGGCTCGATGCCCATTCATAGGTTCCGCATGACCTCGGCGCTCGTGATCGTCGGCGCGGTATTGGCAGCAGCGTTTCTCCTGGCCATGTCCCCAATGGTCAGAGCCGGATTCCACACAGGGTGTCCGGCGAGCGGCCCCTGCCCGACGCCCACTCCGATAGGGGCCAACATAGTCCTCGACACCGCGGCCGGCGGCCCCAACACGAGGATCACCGCCACGGGCTCCGCGTTCCTGCCCGGTGAGTCGATGAACCTCATCTGGGACGCGATGAGCCACGTGGCCGCCACCGTGACGGCCGATGGAGGCGGGAACTTCACAAAGGTGGTGACGCCGTTCCCGGGCGACGTCCCTGGCATACACCGCCTGTGCGCCAGCGTGCAGCCGATACCGTGCGCCTACTTCACGCTGCAGGGCGCGCCCACTCCGACTCCTCCGGCCGCTCCGTCTACCTCGCCATCCACCACCCCTTCGGACCAGTCGCCGTCGCCCACGACAAGCGCGTCATCGGTGGTGCTCACTCATTCCGGGCGCAGCGGGCTGGACATCATCACGAAGCCACCGTTCGTCTTCCTTCCGATCATCGGCCTCCTGGCGCTGCTGGCGGCGCTCGCCTACTGGCTGCTCATGCGCGTCGACCGCACACCAGTCCTGCCATCGGCGTCCGTCGTCCACAGGAGCGCTCGGCCCGACATCGGGCCTCTGCCGGCGCGCCCGCCGGCCCCTGGCGCAGAGGTTCCACCGCCGCCCGTAATGCATCCGCCACCCGCGGATCTCCCGCCGCCGGCTGTGCCACCTGAGCACACCAGCGCGGCCGACGACGTCTGGAACGGCCCGGCCGAGCCACACCAGCCGCCCGAACCGCCTGAACCCGCTGCTTACTAGCCACGGAAGCCGGTCGTCCTTAGACTGACGCGCGAAATGGCGCTCCTCGAGGTCCGCGACCTGACGGTCCGCTTCGGCGGCGTCGTCGCCCTCGATCGGGTCTCTTTCGCGGTCGAGGAAGGCCAGGTTGTCGCGCTCATCGGGCCCAACGGCGCCGGTAAGACCACCCTTTTCAACATCATCTCCCGCGTTTATAGACCCGCGGGAGGCACTGTCGCGGTCGGCGGTGTGCAGGTGCTCAAGATGACGCCGCACGAGGTCATCCGCCAGGGCGTGGCGCGGACTTTTCAGAACCTCGCGCTCTTCCGCTCGATGACGGTGCTCGACAACGTCCTGGTCGGCGATCACATCAAAACCCGCAGTCGATGGCTCGAGTCGACAGTGCCCATGCCCTCGGCCCTGAACGCCGAATCGGCGTCCCGGAAGCGAGCGCTCGAGATGCTGGACTTCGTGGGCCTCGCCGAGCACGCAGGCCATCCCGTCGCCGACCTGCCCTTCGGCACTCAAAAGCGCGTTGAGCTGGCGCGAGCCCTCGTCTCAAAGCCGCGAATCCTCCTGCTGGATGAGCCTGCCGGCGGCATCAGCCACGAGGAGGTCGACGGCGTGGCCGGGCTGCTGCGCCACATCCACACGGAGCTGGGCGTGACGATGCTGCTGGTTGAGCACCACATGCAGTTCGTGATGGGCATCTCGGAGCGGGTGGTGGTGCTGGACTTCGGGAGGAAGATCGCCGAGGGCAGCCCGGCCGAGGTGCAGCGCAACCCCGCCGTCATCGAAGCCTACCTCGGCGCCGCATAGTGCCCGCTCTTCTCGAGCTAGACGGAGTCCACGCCGGCTACGGGCAGACCAGCGTGCTGCACGGCGTGTCGATGTCGGTTGATGAGGGCCAGATCGTCTCGCTGCTCGGCGCCAACGGCGCGGGCAAGACGACCACGCTGCGCTCAATCACCTGCGGAGTCCGCTGGACCGGCGACATCCGCTTCGCGGGCCGCTCGATCAAACGGCTCTCGACCGAGGACATCGTGCGCGGCGGTATCGCCCACGTGCCCGAGGGCCGCGGCATCCTGACCGAGCTCACGGTCGACGAGAACCTTCGCC
>WNFE01001319.1_pt1 | contig 17939 bp, 14 predicted proteins | sample 5400451 | NCBI WGS metagenome assembly WNFE01 (sample SAMN13153344, study PRJNA577476) | soil metagenome | isolation source: 200 cm saprolite under Douglas fir tree site 2 hole 2 | place: USA:California | collected 2015-04-18
GGAACTGTGCGGGACGGCGCCGTGACAGTGTAGGATTCTAACCAACGAGAGGGCAGCGTTCTAACCAACTGAACTACGTCCCCAACCGTGGAATCAACAACTTAGCGTAAAAACCTTGTAAATATGGCGTTTGCAAGGTTCGCATGCAGCGCACGTTCTGCCTGGATTGCCTGCGCTAGCAGTTCTTCCTGGCAAAACTGCCTGTAAACCGCCCATAAAAATCAGCGCGCTCATGCGAGATTCATACTAACACAGAAGCGTCCAAGAGGCGAAGCACAGCCCTGACGATCTTGATGAATCGTGGCAGCCGATTCGTACTCGAAATTCCTGAGTGTGAATGAGGCCAAGAAAGGGACTCTGCCTCGGAACCCAGAAGCCCACGAATGACAAGCGGTGAGTTTAGATCCCACCCTCCCAAGCCTGGGACGTGCGCTCGATCCCCACCGCCGAGTCAACCGAGAGGCGCTCAGAGCGGCGAGCTATGCGTCGAATCTAATTCTTACCGGCCATCAAGAGTCACGAGAAAACCGTTTCGCGAAAGACCCTTTGGATGGCGCTGGATGCAAAAACGCTCACTTCGACTGCAAGACTGCCTCAATAGCAGCGACCAGATCCACATACTCGAATGGATCATCATCGCGCCGACCGTTGATAAAGAACGTTGGAGTGCCGTTGACGCCGCTGCGAGCTCCGCCTGCAAAATCGGCGCGGACCTTGGCCAGGAATTCACGTTTCTCAAGAGCTGCGAGCAAGTCCGCCGAGGCAAGTTTCAGCCGCTTAGCTAGCTCTTGAAAGAGTTCGCCGCCGAGGCGATTCTGGCTTTCAAAAAGGAGATCGTGCATTTCCCAGAATTTCCCGTGCGCGCCCGCAAACTCCGCTGTTTCCGCGGCGGACTCCGCATGGGGATGTATTTCGTTCAACGGGAAATTCCGAAATACGAAGCGCAGGCGCTTGCCAAAGTGTTTTTGAACGCGCTTGACGATCGGATAGGCATGCCCGCAATGGGGGCATTCGTAGTCGCCATACTCGACCAGAGTGAGTGCAGCGTTTTCGTCGCCTTGGATGTGATCCGCCGTACCAACTGGCACCTTGAGTGTGCTCATAGAATTCTCCTATTTCGGCAAGCTCTCGAGGGCTTGAAGTATCCCGTCGGCGCCGGGGTTTACGGCGACCGGTGAGCAGTAACTCCACGTGATGATTCCATTCTTGTCGATCACGAAGAGAGCGCGTTCGCAAAAGCCGTCCGATTTCCGATAGGCTCCATACTTCAGCGCGGCCGCGCCTTTGGGCTCGAAATCCGCCAGCAGGGGAAAGTGCAGATGCCTGTCTTTCGCAAAGGCTTCGTGGCACCAAACGCCGTCGACTGAAATTCCGAGTAGCTCTGCTTTGTATTTCTGAAACTCGGGAAGGATTTCGTTGTACAGAGCCATTTGATCACCGCATACCGGACTCCAGTCCGCGGGATAAAATGCCAGGATTACTGGCTGGCCGCGCAGCTCGCTAAGAGACAGACTTTGATCGGGTGTAACGTGAAGGGTGAACTCCGGAGCCGAAGCTCCAGGCGGTAATATAGCGGTCATCACATCCTCCGTTGAATATGGAGAATACTCCAGCATAGCCCCTTTGGCATTTGCTCCCGACGGCGCGCCGGAGGCGACCTTGCAGGGTCCACAGGGGAAGGGTACGATGAGCGAATTATGAGGTCCAAATCGCAAATTCCGGTCGATAGGCCACGCGCCGCGAAGCCGAGGTTGGATGCGAGAGGAGGGACCAGGAGATGAGCGACATCGAAGATCCAAAAACGATTGAGTACCCGCAAAATGGGCTCACGCGACGCGAATTAATCAAGGGAGTAATCGTAGGCGGCGTGGCAATTTCCTCTGCAAGTTATCTCTTCCGCGCCTCCAGTCTGGCAAGCCAGTCTGTTCGCGGCACCGGTGAAAGGCTGCTCACCATCAACGTCAACGGGCAGAAGCGGCGGGCAGACGTCATGAGACAAGAAACGCTGGCCTGGACCCTGCGCCACAAACTAGGACTCACCGGCACGAAACTGGGGTGCGACCGAGCCGAATGCGGTTCTTGTACCGTGCTGATCGACGGCGTGCCGTACTATTCCTGCTCGGTGCTGACACACACGGTGCGCGATAGGAAAGTCCTGACAATCGAAGGGCTGGCGAGCTCCGACGGCACGCTGCACCCAGTCCAACAAGGCGTCATCGATGAACAAGGATTCCAGTGCGCGTTCTGCATGCCGGGCTTCATCATGGCGGCGGTGGCGTTCCTGAAGACGAATCCCAAGCCCACCCGGAGCGAACTGGCGCAGGGCCTCTCGGGGAATCTGTGCCGGTGCCAGGACTACGACAAGATTCTGACCGCGATGATGCGCGGCGCAGAGAACATGAGGAGGGCAAGCCGTGTCTAATGGAGATACTGGATCTGTCGAAGCGACTCCGCGTGTGTACGGGGCTGGACACAAATTGATCGGCAAGGATTACGTAACGGCTGACCTTTACGCGAAGGTCACAGGGCAGGCAAAGTACGCGGAGGACTTTCACGCCGAAGGAATGCTGTTCTGCAAGCTGCTCCTCAGCCCCTTGCCGCATGCGCGCGTGAAGCGCCTCGATGTGCGCCAAGCGCTGGCAATGCCCGGCGTGAAAGCGATTCTCACGGCCGACGAACTTCCACCTCCGGCCGATACACTCACCGACAATGGTACGGTGATTCGGGCCAACCCAAAGAGCGAGCGGGCGCTGACCATGGAACCGCTCTACCAAGGCGAACCGATTCTTGCTGTGGCCGCGGTCGATGAGCTCACTGCCGCTGAAGCGATTGAAAAGATTCGAATCGAGTTCGAACCGCTTCCCTTCGTCATCGACCCGCTCGATACCTTGCGATCCGGTGGCCCCAATCCCAGAACGGACGGCAACATCTGGGTGCATTCTCCGACGCCGGCGGCCGTGGCGGGAGCTCCGCCACCGGCCCCGCCGCCTCCCACGATCGGAGCGCTCAAGTGGACCGAGGCGGAGTTCGCCGACACAAAGTACGGGCGTCTGCCGATGGGGAAAACGCCCGATGAATGGTCGTACGGCGACATCGACGCGGGGTTCAAGAATGCGGCGCTAGTGCTCGATGAAACGTTTGTGACGCCGGACACGAGCCATCAGCCGCTTGAGACGCGCAGTGCGCTGGCGTACTGGCAGAACGGGAAGGTCTACGTTCACACCGGCACGCAGAGCACCGCACAGACCGTTCCTGCCATCGCGAGATGGTTGAACATCGATGTGAGCAAAGTTGTCCTCGTCAGCGAATATACCGGAGGCGGCTTCGGCAGCAAGGTCACGGCGGGCGTTTCGCTGATTATTCCTGCGCTCCTATCGAAGAAGGCCAATGCGCCGGTGATGATGCGGATCAGCCGGGAAGAGGAGACTTTCATCGGCCGCGCGCGGCCCAGTCTGCTAGGGCGGATGAAAGTCGGCTTTTCCAAGGACGGGCGGATCATCGCGCTCGACATGTTCGTTATCTCCAACAACGGCCCCTATGACGCAAACGGCGATGTCCCCACATCGGGGCGTATCGTGTCGCTCCTCTACCAACCAGAAGCCATGCGCTGGCGCGGAGTCACTGTGCTGACGAATACGCCGCCCAGAAGTGCGCAGAGCGCGCCTGGCGGCCTGCAGGGCATCGTTATTATGGAGCCGATCATCGCGAAAGCGGCGCGCAAGCTCGGGCTCGACCAAGTCGCCATCCGCCGAGTCAATTGTCCGGAGGGCAAGGCGCCATTCGGGCCGGAAGTGAAAGGCAAGCGGTCTTATGCGACGAGCGCGTTCCTCAAGGAAGCCCTCGACCGCGGGGCAGAACAGTTCAAATGGGGTGAGAGGGTCGCGCGCACGCCGAAGCGGATCGGTACAAAGGTGCGCGGCGTCGGCGTATCGCTCAGCTGTTATGTCGGCGGCACGGTCGGATTCGATGGTCTCCTCATTATCAAGCCGGATGGCCGTGTGAACTTCCAGTCCGGAATCGGCAACCTGGGAACGGAGTCAGTCATCGACGTACATCGCGCGGGAGCCGAAGTTCTCGGAGTGCCCTGGGAGAAATGCGACGTTACATGGGGCGACTCGTCGAAGAACCTTCCGTTCACCTGCGTTTCCGGCGGCAGCCAGACGACTCACGCGATGACACGCGCTGCCTACGCGACCGCGATGGATGCCCGGCAAAAACTCAAGGAGATTGCAGCCAAGAAGCTCGGCGGCAAGCCAGAGAACTACGATGTTGCCAACGAGCGCGTATTTCGCAAGGGCGGTGGCGCCGGCATGACTCTGGCGCAGGCCGCGAAGTACGCGATTCAACTCGGCGGCATCTACGATGGCCACGAAGTATCCGCCGACCTCAACAGGCGGACTAAGGCGGCGGCGGCGGCGCTTGCGGGCCAGGGCCTTTTGGCGGCTGCGAAGGACAACTACCCTCGCGATGGCGCGACATTTTCCTACATTGCCAGCTTTGCCGAGGTCGAAGTGGATGTGGAGACCGGCAAGTACAACATCGTCGATTTCCTCGCCTACGCCGATGTGGGTTCGGTAATTCATCCCCGCTCGCTTGGCGGCCAAGTGCTGGGCCGGTCCATTCTGGGGATTGGGCATGCCATTGGACAGAAGTGGGTGTACGACCCTCATTACGGCGCCATGCTTTCGACGCGCTTTTATCAGAGCAAGCCGCCAACAATTTTGGACGTGCCCGTTGATATGCAATGGGCGGCGCTCGATATTCCAGATCCCGAAACACCGGTCGGCGCCCGCGGTGTGGGCGAACCGCCTGTTGGAGGCGGGTGCGCCTCCATCTTAAACGCGCTTTCGGATGCCCTTGGTGATGAGATTTTTCAGCGCGCGCCCGTTAACGCCGACACCATTCTCACGTCCCTCGAAGCGGGACGTCCCATGCAACATCCCCTAATGGCGCACATTTAGTGGGGATGCGAAAGGAGAGGCCATGGCCGTAATCCGAGACGTCATGCCGGCTTTCGAGCTGGTTCAGCCGGACTCTGTTACTGATGCGCAGAAGGTGCTCGAGCAGCAGGGCGACAACGGCTGGGTGCTGGCCGGAGGCATGGATAGCTTCGATTGGCTCAAGGACCGCATCAAGAAACCAAAGGTGGTCGTCGATTTGAGCGGGATCGGGGAACTCAAGGGAGTTCGCACCGCCGCCGACGGCATCGAGATCGGAGCGATGACCACGCTGACGGAAGTAGTCCAGCATCCCGTCATCAGAGAGAAGTACAAGCTGCTGGCGGAGAGCGCGGAATTGGTAGCCTCGCCACAGATCCGGAACCAGGGCACGCTTGGCGGCAACGTGTCTCAGGATGCTCGATGCTGGTATTACCGCGCCGGTTGGCCTTGCTACCGCGCCGGCGGGAACATCTGCTATGCCGATACGCCGGAAGGCCGCAACCGGGAGCACGCGATTCTGCATGCGGACCGCTGCGTGGCGGTGAATCCTTCTGACTCTGCTCCCGCGCTTATTGCCCTCGATGCCAAATTCGTGATTCGCACTTCCAAGGGTGAGCGCGTGGTGGACGCCGAGGACTACTTCATCGGACCTGAAATCGACATCACCCGGCTGCACATCTTGAAGCCCGGGGACCTGCTGACGGCCATTCGTATTCCGTCCACGTGGGCTGGCGCACAGTTTTATTTTGAGAAAGTGCGGGACCGGAATGTGTGGGACTTTCCGTTGCTCAACGTGGCCTCAGCGATGGTGGTGTCAAGCGGCAGCATCGAGCGAATGCGCATAGCGGTGAACGGCGCGGCTGCTCGTCCTCTGCGCTTGAAGGTTGTCGAAGACGCGGTCCGCGGCAAACCGCCGAATGCTGCAACCGGAGAAATGGCGGGGAAACTGGCGGTGCAGGGAGCTGTCCCCTTGCAGTTCAATGCTTACAAGGTCCCGCTGATGAGGAATCTGGTGAAGCGCGCCATCGGAGGAGTGCAGGAGGCAACATGGACTTCCTAGAGTGGGCCACCAGTCCGTGGGGGCAGAATGTCCCGATCCACATTGCTTGGTTCTTGATATGGGTAGCAGCGATCGCGGGATTGCTCTTCCTTGTGGTTCACGCCACTTATATCCGGTATTTCGCCAAAGCCAGGGAGTTTGCGAACAGCGACTCACCTGTGGTCACGGTGCCCATACCTGAGCGTGTGCCCAGGCACTCGCTGGCCGCGCGGCTGTTCCACTGGATTATGGCCGCCTCCATGTTCACGTTGCTATTTACCGCCTTTCTCCCGAAGGTGGGTGTCCAGTTCGACTGGGTCACCTATCATTGGATCGCGGGTTCCGTATTGGCCGTCTCCATCCTCTTTCACATCATTCACGCGTCCTTCTTTATGGACTTCTGGTCGATCTGGCCGGACAGGATTGACCTGCGGGACACGTCGAGAAGAATACTCCGGTTTGTGGGAAAGTCCGCGCCACCGCCGGAGAGATTCGCCAAGTATCCTTTGGAGAACAAGCTTTACCACGGCGCTATCATCGCGGCAGGTCTGTCCTCGATCGTAACCGGTGTGTTTATGATGTTTCGCGTACGCACGATCTTTTTCCCCCGCAATCCGTATCTGTTCAGCGACATGAGCTGGGGCATGATGTACGTGCTACACGGACTGGCAGGCGTCGGACTGATCGCTTTGATCATGGTGCATATCTACTTTGGGCTGCGGCCGGAGAAACGCGCCATTACGAAGTCGATGATCTTCGGCTGGATGAGCCGCGACTTCTATCTGAAAGAACACGATCCGGCGCGATGGCCGGTCGAAGCCTCAGCATCGCCTGCGAGCTCCCAGGGAGCAAGGACCGAGGGGTTAACAGATGCTGGCTGATATCTCGGAACGCTGCGACACGATCGAAGAATGCTACGAGTTTATGCTGGCCTACGCCGCGCAAGGGCTTCCCAGTGACGAGGGCAGCCGGTCAGGCGGACAAATACGCGAATACCTGGGTCGCGCCGCAAAGGCGATGTCTGGCCTGGCAGAGAGCTGCGCGACGGCCGTGAAAAAAGAGCGCTTTGAGCCGGGTGAACGGTACCAGGCGTTCTTTGCGGTGCTTGACCGCGACGCACACGACTCGCTCGCCGCGGTTGAGCTGGTTCTCGCACAACCCACCATCAGCTCTCAATTGATCGACAATCTGAACGCGTCCATCCATCTCCGCGCGCTGCTCACCGATCTGTTTCTTCTAAGTGAAATCGCAAACACTCAGCGCAGAGCGGCAAAGCCGATGGCTTCGTGCGGCTAGGACTTCCGTTTTTGCGATTCTCGGGCGAATGAAACCAGGCGGACCCTGTGCAATTTCAGTCGGAGAAGTTCTACTTTCTCACACACCTCCGTGACCAAGCTCGTTTGCGGTCGTTCTACTTCGGGCCACAACACTCGACTGTACGACCCGAACAGGCTACATGACCCCTGGGTCGGCACCCTCACCATCACCGTTCACCGTTCCACTGCCGTGGTCATGGCTAATTTGCCCGATGCGTTGTCCGTGTAGTGACTGCGCGGCATTCTGCAGAATGAAGTCCGCGACGCCCTGGCCGATGACGTTGCCGTCCAGGCACGCATTCCGGAAGTGAATGCCACCGAAGACGCGGGCGTTGTTTACCTCCAGCACGGCTTGGGAAAAGCTTGGAAACGATAGCAGAACGCCCGGCAGCTTCTCGGAGTCCACGGAGAACGGGGTGTTGTCGCCAAAATATGCGGCTAAGATCTCGGCCGCTGCGGCGCTGACAGTTGAGTGCCCGGAGGGGTATTCAGGAAAATTAGGTGTGATTCCGGGCGGCACGGTTTGCAGCAGCGGTATCCACGCAGGGTCGGCAACTGTTGCCGGATTGCCATCGAGACTCGCCAAAACGATCGCGGTTATGGGCCGCCAGAATACGTAGTAGTATTTCGCATCCCAGCAGGCGATCGCTGCGTCTGCCATCGCAACGTTCAGCAACGCAAACAGATGCGCATTGTCTGACAGCGTCAGATTGCGTTCGGCGGAGATCATCCTCGCGATCCGGTTCCAATAACCCGGGGTATTGCCGTTCCAGAACAGAGCTACCTCGGTCTGGTCAGCCGTCCGCGGTGAACCGAAGGCGCTTCCCATCACCTTCACCTCGTTGAATACGGCCGTGTAGCGATCGCTCGTCAAGGCGGGCGGACCGGCAGTGCGGAATTGGCTCGGTGAATTGATCACCCATGGAGTCACGCGCGCGAGCTGCGGCACCGCGCCTGGGGAAAAATCCGGCGGCGTCGGACGCCACTTGCCAAGGGCGAGCCCGCCGAAGCGAAGCGGGCATTCGAACTCGACCCGCTCTCGCCGATGATCAATACCTGGTTGGGACTTCGCCACTACCACGCCCGCCGATACGACGAAGCAATTGAGCAAGGCCGTAAAATACTGGAGGTCGACCCAAGCTTCGCGCCCGCTCATCTCTTGCTTGGCCAGGCATACGTACAGAAAGGGCTGCACGCTCAGGCAATCTCGGAATTGCAGAACGCAACTAGCCTCTCTGGGGACAGTCCGCTTTATATGGCTCAAGTGGGTGTTGCCTATGCTGCGGCCGGCAAGAACGCAGAAGCTCTGAGCGTCATTGACCAACTGCAGAAGGTTGCCAGGCAGAGTTATGTTTCGTCGTATGGCTTGGCTCAGATCTACGCTGCTCTGGGTGACAAACAGCACGCAATGAAGTGGCTTCAATCTGCTTATGACGAGCGTGCGGTTTGGATGGAATACCTTAAGGTGGATCCAGTTCTAGACTCTGTGCGCTCCCAGCCGCGCTTTCAAGATCTAGTGCGCCAAATGGGCCTCTAGTATTCCCGAGTTTTCAGTCATCGTGGTTTCTCAATCCAACTTGGCGAATCTCTAATTTGAGCCACGTTTTGGCGAAGAGCCGCAAAGCACGAGGGCTTGGGTCAGGCTGGTACTCCTCCAAGGGCCTTGTAAAGGGCGATCACCGCCACGTAGACATCTTTTTCGCTTTCAGCTACGGCATCCTCGGCTTGCAACTGAGTTCGCTCGGCATCGAGTAGCTCGAGAAAATCAACCACTCCTTCGCGATAGCGTAGGCGGGCGATATCGGCGGCGCGCTTACTCTCGCGAGCCTGATCATTCAATTTGATGAGTCGCGCTTGCTGCGCATGGTAGTTCGCAAGTGCGCTTTCCGTTTCTTCCAGCGCCCGAAGCACGGTTTCTTCATAGAAGGCCAGCGTTTCCTCCGTAGCAGCGCTCGAACCGCGCACACGGGCGCGCGCCCGTCCTAAGTCAAAGGCAGACCACGAAATGCTAGGCGACACAGACCACGCGCGCGAGTCTCCGGTAAAAAACAGGCTGCCCCGCCCAGCCAGGAATCCGAGAAATCCCGAAACACTGACCTGGGGAAACAGACTAGCGCCCGCTACCCCTTGCCGCTCGGTGGCCGCGGCTAACCTTCGTTCAGCGGAACGCACGTCGGGCCGCCGCTGCAGAAGTTCGCCCGGATTACCGATGGGGAGAGCCTTGGCGATTGCCGGATACTCGCGCGGTGCGAGGTCCGCATTGAGTTCGCCGGGGCGCGTCCCGGTGAGGACCGCCAATCGGTATTCCGCGCGGGACACATCAAAGTTCAAGGATGGAATCGAGGATTCAATGGCTGCCACGCGGGCGGCGGCACTCGCGACGTCCTGTTCTTCACCCACACCCGCGTCACGGCGGAGTTGCGTGAGCCGCAGCGTTTCACGCTGGTTCATAAGACTCCGTTCGGCTACCGCCAGGCGCCATTGCGCACCCCGGAGCTCGAAATAATTGCGGGCGAGCTCAGCGACCACACTGACTTGCGTATCGTGAAGGTCGGCCTCGACCGCTTGATTCTCAGCTCGCGCTGCCGCAATTCCGTGACTAACTCTTCCGAATAGGTCCGCTTCCCAAAATGCATCGAATCCGGACGTAAACGTATTGATCGTGCGACGCTGGTCGCCGAAGCCGGGAATCTGTTCCTTGCTGTACTGGTAGGATGCCGCAACCGGCACGGTCGGATAGCGATCCAGTTTTCTTTCGTCAAAGATGGCGCGGGACTCCGCGAGCCGGGCGCGCGCAATTCGGATGCTGTTGTTTGATTGCAAGGCTCGATCAACGAGCGAATCAAGAACCGGATCTTCAAACTGCTTCCACCAGCGCGCATCAAACGGCGCTTCTGTTTCCAGGTTCGCGTCTGCTGCATGGTATTTCACTGCGGCAGCCTGCGGTGATTTGTAATGCGGCCCCACCGCGCATCCGCTGGCCAGCAGCGCGGCAAACACGAAAAAGGTTTTTTGAAAGCGTGTTGGCACTGGGTTACGCCTCCGCAGAAACACTGGACGGGAGTTCTGCGTTTCCTGCCAACTTCTTGTTCTCGCGCCCCTCAACCAATCTTTGGACCACGACGTAGAAGACCGGAGTCAGCACTAACCCGAACGCAGTGACGCCAAGCATCCCGAAAAATACTGCAACTCCAATGGCGCGGCGCATTTCGGACCCCGCTCCCGTCGACAGCACCAGAGGAATGACGCCCATCGTGAAGGCGAGCGATGTCATCAAGATCGGCCGCAAACGCAACCGGCAAGCTGCCAGCACCGCATCAAATCGGTTCATCCCCTCCTGGAGCTGCTTCTCCCTGGCAAACTCCACGATAAGGATGGCGTTTTTGCAAGCCAATCCGACCAGAACGATCAAACTGATTTGTGTGAATACGTTGTTGTCGCCATTTAGCAGCCAGACGCCGGCTATGGCGGAAAACAGAGTCATGGGAACGATTAGGATGATTACCAGGGGCAAAGACCAGCTCTCGTACTGAGCGGCGAGCACGAGGTACACGAGAAAAACGGAGAGTGGAAAAATGTAAACCATCGTGTTGCCGGCAAGAATCTTCTGGTAGGTGAGCTCGGTCCATTCGTATTTCATTCCGTTTGGCAGCTCGTCGTTGAGCACCTTGGCGATCGCAGCTTCCGATTGACCCGTACTGTAGCCCGGCGCAGCCGCCCCATTGATTTCCGCGGCGGGAAATCCGTTGTAACGCATGACCCGGTCGGGTCCATACGTCGACTTGACGGTGACCACCGATCCCAGCGGAATCATTTCTCCGCCCGCGTTTCTTGTCCTGAGGTGACTAATATCTTCCGGCTGCAAACGATACGGCGACTCTGCCTGCACGTTTACCTGGTAGGTCCTTCCAAAACGGTTGAAGTCATTCACATACAGCGAACCGAGGTACACCTGCAGGGTGTCAAAGACGTCGCCGAGAGGGATCCCGTAGGTCTTCGCCTTTTCGCGATCTACGTGAGAATCGATTTGCGGCACGTTGATGTCGAAGCTGGAAAACACGCCGATTAGACCCGGTGCCTGGTTGCCTTTCTGCAGCGTGGCACTGGTCTCTTTGTAGAGCGATTCCAAGCCCATGCTAGAGCGATCTTCAATGTACAGCTTGAAACCGGCGACCGTCCCCAATCCTTGAACCGGCGGCGGGGGGAATATCGCGATAAATGCTTCCGGGATGGACGCGTATTGTTTGTTCAGGTTGGCTGCGATGGCATTTGCGGAAAGCTCAGGAGACTTTCGCTCTTCTGAAGGCTTCAAAGTAGCGAACACAATTCCGGAATTTGGACTGTTAGTGAAGCCGTTGATCGATAGGCCAGGAAATGCAACGGCGTTCTGCACGCCCGGATGTTTCAATGCGATATCGGACATCCTGCGAATCACGTCTTCGGTGCGATCGAGCGTCGCGCCGTTGGGCAACTGAGCTAATGACACGAGATATCCCTTGTCCTGCGTAGGAACAAATCCTGCGGGCACGCGCGAGAAGCCGAGAATGGTAAGCCCGACCAGGCCGGCATAGACCACAAGAGCAATCACGCTGGAACGCAGTGTGTGCGTTACGAGTTTTCCATAGCCGCCTGATGCGCGGCCAAAGAACCGGTTAAACAGCTTGAAAAACCAGCCGAACACAAAATCAATCGCCAAGGTAAATCGATCTTTCTTTGCCCCATGAGGTTTTAAGAGCAACGCAGCCAGAGCCGGACTCAGCGTAAGAGAGTTAAAAGCTGAGATCACGGTGGAGATGGCGATGGTCAGCGCGAACTGTTTATAGAACTCTCCTGAAAGTCCCACGATGAACGCGGTCGGAACGAAAACCGCGCACAACACCAAAGCGATTGCCACGATCGGCCCGCTAACTTCTTCCATCGCGCGGCGGGTAGCTTCGTGGGGTTCGTGGCCTAGCGCGATATTTCGCTCGACGTTTTCGACAACGACGATCGCATCGTCTACCACAATCCCAATCGCCAGGACGAGTCCAAACAGCGACAGCGTGTTAAGCGAAAAGCCCAGGGCGAGCATGATTGAAAACGTTCCAATCAGCGACACTGGAAGTGCGAGCAGCGGAATGATGGATGCGCGCCACGTTTGGAGAAAGACCAACACTACAATCACCACCAAGATCAGCGCCTCGACAAAAGTATGTCCGACCGCTTGAATCGACTCGCGCACGAAAACCGTGGGGTCGTAGACGATCTTGTAGTCCACGCCTTCCGGAAATGACTTCTTGAGACGCGCCATCGTGTCGCGGACCTGTTGCGAGGTTTGAAGTGCGTTGGAACCTGGCCGCTGCGAAATTGGGAGAGCGGCAGCCGGTTTGTTGTCCAGCAAACTTCGGAGTGCGTATGTGCTGGAACCTAGTTCGACACGGCCCAGATCGCGGATGCGCGTAATCTGCCCATCCTTGGCGGCGCGCACAATGATGTTGCCGAATTCCTCCTCGGTCGTGAGGCGCCCCTGCGTGTTGACAAGCAGCTGAAACGCCGTGCTCCCGGTATTTGTCGGCGGAGCGCCTAGCACACCCGCCGCAACCTGCACGTTTTGTTCGCGAATTGCTTGGACTACGTCCGTCGCTGTCAGGTTGTGCGACGCCAATTTGTTTGGATTGAGCCATACGCGCATGCTGAAGTCGCCTGCGCCGAAGATCTGTACGTTGCCGACGCCGGGCAGGCGGCCTAACTCGTCTTTCACTTGGAGAATGGCTAGATTCGCCAGGTACAACATGTCGTAACGGTTGTCCGGAGACACCAGGTGTACAACCATCAGCAAATCCGGCGACGTTTTCTCCGTCGTTACACCGAGGCGCTGGACTTCCTGCGGCAATCGCGGCAGCGCCTGCGATACACGGTTCTGCACCTGCACTTGCGCTTTGTCGAGATCGGTACCCAGTCCGAAGGTGATGGTCAGAGTCATCACGCCGTCGGCGGTGGCTTGCGAAAACATGTAGAGCATGCCTTCGACGCCATTGATCTGCTGTTCGAGAGGCGAGGCCACGGTGTCCGCAATGACCGTGGGATTCGCGCCCGGGTAGGTGGTGCGTACGACGACCGTGGGCGGCACGACTTCCGGATATTCGCTCAGTGGCAGCCGGAAATATGCGAGTACCCCGATTACAAAAATGATTATCGAAATCACCGCGGCAAAAATGGGGCGCTTGATGAAGAAATTGGAGATATTCACGGCAGTCCTCGATTATTCCGGCGCTTTCTGCCCGCGTGCCTTTTCTTCGTGATGGATAACAGCGGATTGCGTGGATGTATCACTCGGGCTAGGTTGACCCGCCATGGAGACCATCTTAGGAGTCACACTGGCTCCGGGGCGCACGCGCTGCAGACCGCTTACGACGATAATGTCGCTCTCATGCAAGCCATCCCGCACGACACGCAGCCCGTTCGTCATCGGCCCAAGCTTCACCGGGCGATACACAACGCTGTTGTTCTTGCCGAGCACGAAAACGTATTTTTGATTCAAGTCCGTAACCACCGCTTCATCCCTTGCCAGGCAGCCACGCTGCGCCCCGCCCCCTTGCAACCGAATCCTCGCAAAAAGCCCGGGCGTTAGCGCCAAATTCTTATTGGCAAAAGTAGCCCGCAAGCGAATCGTTCCTGTGGAGGAGCTGACCTGATTGTCCACAAAGCTCACCTGGCCTATGTGAGGGAAGCCGTCTTCGTCCGCCAGGCCTAACAGCGCTTCGCTGCGCAGTTCGTGCGAACCCGCTCCGTGGATTTGCGTGACGCGCGCATACTTCAGGTACGTCTGCTCATCGACGTCGAAGTAGACGTAAATCGGATCGAGCGAAACCAGAGTGGTCAGGGGTTTTATCTGCCCGGCGCCACCCTCGACCAAATTTCCTTCGGTGATCTCTGCCCGTCCGACTCGACCCGTAATCGGAGCCGTTACGCGCGTGAACTCCAGGTTCAGCTCCGCGCCGCGAAGCGCCGCCTCCGTGGTGGCAATACGAGCTTCGGCTTCGTTGCGAACGGCGGCGCGCCGGTCGTACTCTTCGGCCGACATCCCGTCGTTGTTATGAAGGCGTTCGGCGCGCTCGAAATCGCTTTGCGCTCGCGAACGCTGCGCTTTCGCCTGCGAGAGTTCGCCCTTTAGGCGGTCCACTTCCGCCTGGAACGGTCGTGGATCGATCTGAAACAGGAGATCGCCTTGTCGAACGATCTCGCCTTCCTTGAAGTGCACGCTCTGCAAGTAGCCGGAAACGCGCGGGCGCACTTCGACTGCATGCACGGCTTCCAGGCGGCCGGTGAACTCGTCACTGTCGCCGATTTGTTTGCAGACGACTTCCGCCACACTCACTTCCGGTGGCACCGGAGCCTTGGGCTGAGCCGAAGTGGAACTGGAGCACCCGGCACTGAGGCCGGCAAGCGTCGCGAGGCAGATGACCAGCATCAGCCGCCTCAAGATTCTGTGGTTCTTACTCTTCCATGGGTTTGTTGTTTCGCCCTGCATCTGTTTCTCCCAAGTCGTTTCCCGCGTTTTCTCGTCCCGATTTCAAGGACCCTGACTTACGTGGTTTAGATAGATGAAGAACGGACAATTCCGGTTACATGCGAATACGTGGCACCCGGACAGAACATGGTATACAATATGTAACAAGATTCGCATGGCTAAGCGCCCAGAGATTTGTCCGGTAGAAACCACCGCACGTATCGTCGGTGGACGCTGGAAAGGTGCGGTTCTCGAGCAGCTTTTCCAAGGCACCAAGAGGTTCTCCGAACTGAAGCGCGCTATTACCGGAATCACACAACGAACGCTCTCCCAGCAACTTCGCCAGCTGCAGACCACGGGAATCGTTGAACGTACCGTTTACCCCGACACGCCGCCGCGAGTGGTATACGCCATTACCCCACTTGGAAAGTCTCTGCGGCCTCTGTTGGACGCCATGTGCCACTGGGGCAAGTCGCACTCGGCTGCCATGGCATTGAAGAAGCTCCGCGCTTCCGATCGACTGCAGTAAGCCCGACATGTGCCGCGGAGATCGCATCGAAACCCTAGGAGTGGATGCTGGCCAGATTTGAGTCAGGCCGCCAGCGACAAATAGCTCGATGCCGGTGACGTAGTACGCACTCCCGCATGGGTTGCTGAATCGACGCCGGGACCCAGCCGAGCCCAACAGAACTCGATAGCCCGAACATGACTACGCGACAATGTTTTGGTGGACGGACCTGATCTTGCAAAACGCGTCGTGGCGGAAACAGGAAACGCGCCGATTGCGCTGGCGCTCGATGGGATCAGCGATACGTCGCCGATGAATCTGATCAACAGCCTGTCGGAAAGCGGGGCGCTGGGTCCTATGGCGCAACAAGTCGTAAGCCGATGGTCGTGCAACCGGGCAGCTTCATTCTCAAGAAGCAGACGATACGTGGGTTCTGGCTTCTTTACTGGTAGTGAACTATGTCCCCGCGGTGGGTAATGCGCACGGATGGTGGGCAGTGCAGGGCTCGAACCTGCGACCTCCTGCTTGTAAGGCAGGCGCTCTAACCAACTGAGCTAACCGCCCGCTGCAATTCATCGTACAGGAAGCGGCGCGGAGCGTCAACGCAAGCGGCGCGTCGAAATTTTTCGCGCGGCCTGGCAGCGTCGTGTCCCAGACCCACTTGCAGGTGAAGCTGTACGGCGGCGCCCTCGGCTGCGCCGCAGTTTTTTCGCGCCAGAGGCAAAATCCGCTGCTGTGGATGCGCTGAGTTGCACTTTGGCGGGGCTGTCAGTAAACTGCTTTTCCTTATTGAGTAAGGGCGATTGGGTAAAGGACACCTCTGGAATGCTGCTCGTTCGGGATTATGTGGGCCATATGGCCTCAGAAGTGATCAAGCGGCTCATCGAAGGGAACCTGATTGAGAGCAAAGCGCCGGAAGCGGTGACGCAGCGCGTGCGGCAGCGCATGATGGAAGAGCTGACCGTCGAAGACCGCTTGAATGACGAAGTGCGCGAAATTTTGATACAACACCAGGACGAGATGCGGCGTACTGGCGCGTCCTACCAGGAGATGTACAAAAAGGTGAAAGGGCAGTTGGCGCGCGACCGCAAGCTGGTGCTGCGGTGATGCTTGCCGAGCCGCCGACGGCATTGCCGGATTTTTCAGCTGAGATCCTTCGGCTACCCTCGTCGGGTAGCCTCAGGATGACACCTGCGGGCATGCGAGCATGAGACTGACGCGGGAAAAAGTCGTTCGGTTGTCGCATCAGATTACGGATGTGCTGGTCTCCAGCGACGACGTGGAATTTGTCGAAGACCGCGACACGATTCGCCAGCAGATCGTGCAGATTCTCACCGCCACGCTGAAAGAAGAAGAGAAAGCCGACGCGGAAGTCCGCAAGCGCATCACTTCGCAGAAAAAAGAGATACTCGAGGACAGTGAAGAGTGGAGCGTCCTCTATCGCAAGTATTACTTCGACGAACTCCGCCGCATGGGAATCGCCGCCGCCCCCGACGACCGCCGCGAACGTAGAAGCTGACCGAAGTTCACAGCCCACAGTCGGAAGTCGATAGCGGGTCATGCTACCCCCTACCCGGGTGTCCCGTAGTTGCATTCGGGATACCCCACCCCCGGTATTTTGCGAAAAGAGGCTGCAAGCGATTGAAAACAAAGGGCGGGAGTGCAGAAAAGAGCGCAAAGAGGCGGAAAAGAGGCGGCAAATGCCTGAAAACAATGGATTTACCACCCCGACAAGGTCGCGGCAGCGGCGCGGAGGCACAGAGTTCGGAGAGAGATTGGAGGCTTGTACCCCACACCTCGGGGCAATGCGGATGGTTATCAAAATAAAGGGGTTGCGGGAAAAGCAATTCGTAAGAATATGAAAACAAAGGGGCGACAAAAACAGAGTGGGTTGTGGGTGGTGAGTAGTGAGTAGTAGCAGGGAGCGGCGGCGCAATGGGGCGGCGGGTGGACGAAGACGGACCTTCGAGATTTGGGCGGGGACGCGGGCGACCATGGAGAAGGGTAGCGCGGGGGTTCTTCAGAAGTAAAGTAGAAAGCAGCGAATGGTGAATTTTTGTGGTTGAACGGCTATTAGGAGCAGCGAACGGCGCCGGGTCGTGTTAAATCGTGCCATTGTGTCTGCACAGAACCGATATAATTTTCCGAACAGCGCGGCGCAGCTTTTCCAATCCAGTGTCTAAACTCACTCAACTAAGGCAACGAATCGCGGACCTGAACAAAATCGCCTTTGAAGCGATTCAGCTTGGAAAGAGCTATTCGGATGGAGAGGCGGTCCGCAGTCAACTGGCGGAAAAGGGCGAAGAGTGGTATCGCGGGGCACGGGCAATTTTGCAACGTGAGAACTTCTCCGGTTTGGCCGCCTTTGATTTGTGCTACGACGCCATTTATCCAGACCCTCTCGATGGCGGAAAGATGAAGAGGTCGTTCTTGACCATTTCCTACTTCATCCATGATGCGCCCTCAGATGAGATAATGAGGCAGGTCTATTACACATACTTTGCACGAGCGATGACCAAGGCAATAGCCCTGCTAAAGGCGTGCGCGTCCGAAGTTGAATCAAGAGAACTGCCGATTCAAAGCGAATTGAGCTTCGCGGTCTCGAGCGATGAGTTTGACACGGCACAACAACTGTTGAGCTCATCTT
>WNFE01003371.1_pt1 | contig 17921 bp, 13 predicted proteins | sample 5400451 | NCBI WGS metagenome assembly WNFE01 (sample SAMN13153344, study PRJNA577476) | soil metagenome | isolation source: 200 cm saprolite under Douglas fir tree site 2 hole 2 | place: USA:California | collected 2015-04-18
CGGCTGATCGGCTTCGCCGCGAGCGAGCGCGGACGATATTCAAACCGGACCGGGTCAAAGGCGTGATGGCGATGATGCCGGCATTTCGCGCGGGTAATTCACCGATGTTCGGGCTCAAAGCGATATGTGTCTTTCCCGGCAACGCAAGTATCGGCATGGACGCGCACCAGGGCGGGGTGATGCTGTTTGACGGGAGAACGGGCGTGCCACTTGCTCTGGTGAACGCCTCGGCCATCACCGCGATTCGCACGGCGGCCGTGAGCGCGCTGGCGACGCGTTTGCTCGCGCGCGAAGACGCTGTCGACCTGGCGATCGTCGGCGCCGGGGTGCAGGCGCGCACGCACCTGAGCGCGATGGCCTGTGTTCGTCCAATCAAACGCGCGCGCATAGCCGGTGGACGCTTTGCCAGCGCGCAGAGGTTTGCGAAAGAAATGCAGCCTCAGTTCCCCTTCCCCGTCGAACCGGTTGAGACTGCGGAAGCCGCGGTGCGCGGCGCAGACTTGATCGTGACCGCAACCACAGCGCGCGAGCCCGTGGTACAGCGCGAATGGATTTCGCCGGGCGCGCACATCAATGCCATCGGCACCTTTTCGCCGAGCGCGCGCGAGATCGACACCGCGACCATGGCCGCCGCCACCTTGTTCTGTGACGCGCGGGAATCTGTCTTGAATGAAGCGGGGGATTACTTACTGGCCGCCAGGGAAGGCGCGATCGGTCCGGATCATATCCGCGCCGAGCTCGGTGAGGTATTGATCAAAGCTTATCCCGGACGCACTTCGTTTGACGAAATTACGATCTTCAAGTCGCTGGGCATAGCGATCGAAGACCTCGGCGCCGCCGCTTACGTTTACCGGAAGGCCGAACAGGAAACTGCCGGGACCAGGGTTGAGTTCTGATCAGAATCTCGACTCGGGGCATTAGCCCGGATCGCGCAGGTCGAGTCAAACATCACCGTGTGATATGGAGTCAGTACCACCCCCGTTAGGGGGTGGGTCAGACACTCAACGCGAAGGTTGACCGATGGTCCCACCCGCTGACGCAGGTGGTACTGACTTCATCACGCAGATCGAGAGTCAAAAACCTCTGCACATCGACACCTTCTGAGAGTCGGCGCGTGGTTTAGAAACCAACTTCGAAACGTCAAAGGTCCAGCCCTTCAGTTGCCAGAATGATCCATCCGCATATTCGACGCGATCGATCACGACCGTCTCCTGGAATTGATTGCCGGATCCTTTGGCCAGGCTCTTCACGCTGATTACGTCGCTCGGGCCGCCCAGGCTGAAAATCTCCAGGTCTTTAGCCTGCTCGGGCTTTATCTTGACGTTGCAGAGAAACCGACGGCGAGTCAGATTCGCCGGATTCGCCGTCTCTTTGAATTGATATTCCCAGAAAACTCTCGCAATAGGCTTTGCGCCCACGCTCTTAAATTTGACCACATAGACAAACCCATCGACCGGTGGCGCCTCACGCGATTCCTGCACAATCCTGTCCAGCTCAGCACCGCGCGCGTCGAGAGTGTCGGCATGCGGATCTCGATCTCCCGCTGAAGCGTTTATTCGTTTTTGTCGTTCGAAGTTTTTGTCCGCGGCGATCGGGGCCGGCTGTGGCGTGACGGGTGCAGCAACCGCATTGTCGACCGGCTGACGATCCTTAAACCACTTAAAACCAACGACGACGACCGGAGAACTACCGTCCTGGGGAGCGGGATTCTGGGTTGAATCACCGAAGATTAACAGGAGCGGCAGGAGTAAAAGAGTTTTCATAGTCTGTCTCTCTCACCATCGACATCGCCGCAAGCGCGGGGCGCCTCAGTCCGAAGCGACAGTATACGACATCATTGGCCCGTTTCAATCCAGTATGGTCTGCGTGGTGTCTTATTTCCCCATTTTTAGAGATCGGTTTGCGATGGAAGACGATCCACGAAGCCACACAAAGCGACTTTGTTGATGGGACTTGGTGTGGTTTCGTGGATCGTTCTCATTTAATCCGCCCGACCACACGAAACACGAAACGAAACTCAGACACTTACCTGGCGCTGCTGTGGGAATGCTCGTGATCGTTTACAATAGCGCTTCAAGTTACCGTGGACGAGGGAATAAGAATGAACAATGAAACCGTGCGAGAGCTGCTGGAACAATTACACCGCGAGCTGAACCAAACTGAAACTGTCGATGAGCACCAACGCGAACTCTTAAGAACTCTGGAAAACGATATTCAGGAGTTGCTCGGCCGGGAACAGAACCAGCCACATCACTACCGCGGCCTGGGAGAGCGGCTCAGCGAAGCTGTGGCCCAGCTCGAAGCTTCTCACCCGCAGGTCACTCTGCTCATGCGCCGGGCGATCGACTCGCTGGCTTATCTGGGAGTCTGAGTCCGTTGACTGTTTTCCGAATTCCGTAAGGCGCGTCTTCTATTTGCGTGCTCGCGAACAACTCCAGCCAAAGAGCAACCCCACAAGTAAAACAGATATGTTAAAGTCATCCATTATGAAATTAAATCGTCGTGGTTTCCTGCTGGCGTCGTCTTCGGCGTTGGTGTTAACGAGAACCGGAATTTCGGCGGCGGAATATGTTCAACCCGAGATCTCGGTGCCGCCTGAGATCTCGGGAAGGATCGAAGGGAGAGAGGTCGCCGTCTACACCACCTCGGAGAACACTAATCACCGCCTGGCTGGTACTGACACCCTGGCGTTCAAACATCTGGGCCAGCCCCTCGAAACTCAGATATGCGTGTTTGTCGATCCCGCCAGGAGATTTCAAACGATCCTGGGCATCGGCGGCGCACTTACCGATGCCGCCGCCGAGACGTTTGCAAAATTGCCCAAGGCTAAACAGCGCGAAATTCTAAATGCCTACTTTGATGTCAAGAGCGGCATTGGCTACACACTGGCGAGAACCAACATTCACAGTTGCGATTTCTCGAGTGACAGTTACACCTATGTAAATGAAGGCGACAAGCAATTGCAGTCCTTTAACGTCAGTCACGACAAGAAATTTCGGATTCCCTTTATCAAACAAGCGCTGGCCGCAGCCGGAGGGAGACTCAAAATCTTTGGCAGCCCCTGGAGTCCACCGGCCTTCATGAAGAACAACAACAATATGCTTCATGGGGGAAAATTGAAGCGAGAGTTTTATCAATCCTGGGCCAATTATTACACGAAGTTTATTAAGGCATATCAACAGGAAGGCATCCCCATCTGGGGCATTACGATTCAAAACGAACCCATGGCCACGCAAAACTGGGAGTCGTGTATTTACTCAGCAGAAGAAGAGAGAGATTTTTTGAAGAACTACCTCGGCCCAACCATGAATAGAGAGGGGCTCGGCGATAAGAAGATAATTGCCTGGGATCACAACCGTGACCTCATCTACCAGCGAGCCAACACCATCTTGAATGACCCCCAGGCCGCGCGCTATGTTTGGGGCATTGGTTTTCACTGGTACGAGCCATGGAGCGGTGGCGAGCCGATGTTCGATAACGTTAAGCTCGTGCATGAATCGTTCCCGGGTAAGAATCTGATCTTCACCGAAGGCTGTTCCGATTCCTTCAATGCTCAAAAGCTCAACGACTGGCGCTTAGGCGAACAGTATGGCCGTTCAATGATCAATGACTTCAACAACGGCGCAGTCGGCTGGACAGATTGGAACATCTTGCTTGATGAAACGGGCGGGCCAAATCACGTAAAGAATTTCTGCTTCGCCCCAGTGCACGCCGATACGAAAACGGGTGAGCTGATTTACACAAACTCGTACTTCTACATTGGACACTTTTCAAAGTTCGTCCGCCCCGGCGCGAAGCGGATCGCCTGTTCATCCAGCAGGAGCCAACTGCTTTCCGCTGCCTTTGTCAATCCTGATGGAAAAACATCCGTAGTGGTGATGAACAAGAGCGACAAGGAGATCACCTATTACCTTTGGCTGGACGGCCAGGCTGTCGAAGTCAGTAGCTTGCCGCATTCTATCCAGACGCTGGTGTTCTGATTGTTTTTGTCGAGCACGAGGGGTTGGCGAGTTGTCAGCGGGCGACCGGACTTGCTCTTCGTTTTAGTCGCGCAACTGCTTTTTGATTATGCTTCCGAAGTCCTTCGCGACGCCTTCGTGCCTGTAGACGACGCGCCCGTCAGCTCCAATGATGTAAACGGCCGGCAGTGTGCCGACTCCATACCGATCGGTAATGTCTTCGCCTTTTAGCAGCAACCCGTAGGTGTAATGCTTCTCCTTCATAAAAGCCGCGGGATCCTTCTGTTCCCAGGAGCTCACCCCGAAAACCGCGACCCCTTTGTCTTTGTACTTTTCGTGCAGCTTTTGCATTTGCGGCATTACTTCAGTGCATGGACCGCACCAGGTGGCCCAGAAGTCCAGGACTACGACTTTGCCGCGATATTGAGCGAGCGACTGCAATTTGCCGTCCGCGCCACTCAATTCCCAATCGGGTGCGGTTGAGCCAACCGCGAGTAGTTTTGTCTTCTCTTTAGAGCTTTCTGATTTCTGAGCACCCACACTTAGAGCAAAGTCACAGCACGCCAGGATGACCAGCGCGATGCCGAGTCTCAACCTGTATTGTCTGCCATTCATTTCTTGAGATTTCTGCCCCGGAATCACTGCGAACGGGACACTAGAAACGATGCGAGTAACCAAGCGTGATGAAATAGTCGGCGAACGCGGCATCGCCCGCGCCACCCACCAGAATATCCGAGACGCTTCTTTTTCGATTTCGTCGCACTGCTACAGGCACCGCCAGCGACCACGTATCTCTGCCTCGAAAGTATTGCACCCCAGACTCGACAGACATTGCATAACCCGGCCGCCGGAAGCCATTGCTTTTGCCGATCAAATCGCGGACCGGGACGCCTTCAATGCGCCAACCGATGGTGAAGGCAAAGCGGCGAGTGTAAGGGACCGGCCGAGCTATGCCGACACGAGCCAGGTACTGATCCGACACCGACATGATCGCTTCAGATGGACGGGATCGTCCCGTCAGGACTCCGTTCGTGTCGCGCGGGTTGAGCAGGTACGATCCGGATGCATAGATCGTCGTCTTCTTGATCCGCTTGTACGCTTGCACGTCCAGAGGAATGCCCCAGCCGCCATCACCCAATTGGATAGACTGATCAACGACGGACGTTACCCTCGTGCCATTGGCCAGCGTCGTTACATCCGTTAGGCCAGGCTTTCCCGTCGGCATTTTCAAACCAACTCCGAAAGAAATATTTTGCCCGGACTCGCTCGGCGGCTTGAGCAGCCAGAACCGGCCAATCACGCTGATGTCGCCGATCCCCGAGCTATGAAAGACTTGGGTAGAAGTACCGCGCTGCCTGGTCGCATGCTGCACGGGCGCGGCCACCGTCAGATTGAAGCGCCTGCTGACAGCGTAGGTTAGCGCGACGTCAAACAGATAAATGTTATTGACAACCTCAGTCCCATCAATGGCCCGTTGGGTCTGCTCCTCGGTCCCGACGAAATGGCGATGGGAACGTTGCTTACGCAAACCGAACGAGATTTGCCATCGCCCGCTATCGAGAAAACCCGAATCGTGCGAACCGGAGCCGTCACTGCCTGAGCATTGCACGCCAATCACGGGCGCGCTCTGACGTGCGGCAATTCAACCCTGGGCCCAGGCGCGAGGGCTGGCCCAAAAGAAGCCGATCAGAACCAGCAAGGACGAGACCAGAACCTGTCTGTAAGAACGATTGAGTGGCTCGAACACGGCACCTGCTTTCGAGTTCCTTCGAACTCATTATGGACTGAGTTGACTAGAGCCTGAACCAGAACGAGTCGAATGAAAACCAGACGGGCTACCAAGCCAACGTTGCTTATCTGGTAAATTGAAAGCCCGGTCCCGGGTTCGCAAAATAAATCAGTGGTTGCTTAGCGTGCAACAAAGTTAGGAAGGATTACAGCCCACCGACCAAACGAACCCGGGACCGGGAAGCTGGTGATTACGGAAGGGAAAGTAGCACGGGCCCTTTCGTTCTGTCATGAACATGTCGATGGGTTTTCATCTACAACTTTAGTTGGAGATGATCTCAGACGGGACCAGCGGTCGCAGTGAATCTATCGCAAATGGACGAGGCCGCGCTGCAAAGCAGTGGTAGCAGCCTGTGTCCGATCGTTTACTCCGAGCTTGCTGAGAATACTATTGATGTGGCTCTTGACGGTTGCTTCACTGATATTCATATTCAGCCGCGTAGCGATTGCTTTATTGCTGTGGCCGGCTACGATCTGTTCAAGCACTTCGATCTCTCGCCCAGTGAGATCAGAGCTAGCCATTCTCTCTGCCAGCCTTTCCGCCACCTGAGCGGGAATCCGCCGCGACCCTGCATGCACTTTCCGAATTGCATCTTCCAACTCTTCGAAGAACATGTCCTTTAGCAAATAGCCCTGAGCTCCGGCTTGCAATGAACGATAGATATCTTCGTCCCCGTCGTAGGTAGTAAGTACTATCAGACGAGCGTCCCGGAATTCTTTTCGAATGGCCACGATCGCTTCAACTCCGCCCAATTGCGGCATCCGTAAGTCGATCAGAGTGACGTCGGGCCGATGGAGCCGATAGAGATCTATGGCCTGCTGACCGTTTGTGCCCTCAGCCACAACGACCATATCGGAGACGGTGTTGATGAGAGCCACGAAACCCTGGCGCACGACCGCCTGGTCGTCTATCACCATGATTTTGATCTTGTTGTTAGTCATTCGTCACGCGCCACAATCTTCAATTGCTGCGTTGCCTCCCTCTCCCTTTTGGGAGAGGGTTGGGGTGAGGGCTTACCGCCGAGTCCACCCGATTGATACTTTTTGTCTTTGAATGCCACTCGCCAAACACGAAGCACAAATCAGAGAATTTGTTCCCTCTCGCAAACCCTCATCCCCCCAGCTGGTTTGTGAACAAAAACCTCAGCCACTGATCGGCACATCCACCAGTACTTCCGTACCTTCGTCTGCGTGACTATCAATTTTCAGGGTGCCTCCAATTCGCACCGCGCGTTCCTGCATGCCCACCAGACCAAAGTGTTTTGCCTCGCCATTCATCGACTCTTGATAATTAAACCCATGTCCGTCATCCCGCACACTTAGTTGTACTCGTCGCGCATCAAACTTCAAACTAACAATAACGTTTCGAGCATGCGCGTGTCTCACCGCATTGTTAATGGCTTCCTGTCCGATTCGCAGAAGATTGCCTTCAATCAGCGGGCTGAGGGGCCGGAATGCGCCGCTGACTTCCACTTTGGCCTGGACCCCAGTCTCAGTTGTCAAGCGCCGCGTTGTATCGCTCAACGCCGCCGGCAGATCGTTCTTATCAAGCGCCTGCGAGCGTAGATCCCAAACATAGCGGCGGGCTTCCGCAATCCCGTCACGAACCAACATTCTTACTCGATCCAGGTGAGTTTTGGCCAATTCCGGGGAAGCCGGCATCGTTCGGGCCACAACTTCCAGCTGTACCGAAATGCCCAGCATCTCCTGCGCCAGGTTATCGTGAATCTCACGAGCAATGCGGTTGCGCTCAGCCAGGACAGCGGCAAATTGCGACTCTACGCGCTTAAGACGGAATCGATAAAGCTGCCAGACGAGTATGGCCAGGATAAGAGTACAGAGAGCATAGAACCAGTACGCCTGGTAGAAGTGTGGCTTCAGATAAAGATCGAAGGCGACGCCTGTGGGACTCCACAAGCCATCATTGTTCGCAGCGATGACTCGGAACTTATAGCGGCCGGGCCGCAGATTTGTATAGTAAGCAACGCGACGCGTGCCGCCATCAATCCAGTCACTGTCGAATCCTTCGAGCTTGTATTTGAATCTGACCTTTTCCGGAGCCACGAAACTGAGCGCAGTGTAATAAAAGTCGAAACGGCTTTTGCCCGGTGACAACTCGATAGTCTGAACCGGCAGGATGGATTCGTCATCAACACGGATCTGTTCGATGGCAACCGGCGGGGGCTGATCATTTAGCTTTATCTTCTCGGGATCGATCATCGCCACACCCTTGATGGTCGAGAACCAGAGTTTACCGTCAGCGCTCCGCCAGCCCGCCGGGTGCCCGCCACCACTGCACTCTCGCGTGATCATTCCATCCGCGGGCCCGTAAAGCACAGGGGTGATCGACCCGGCAGTCCCATTTGCAAAGTTGTCCAACTCCTTCTTGCTGACGCGAAAGATGCCTTTGTTGGAACTTAACCAGAGGCTCTCCTGGCGGTCTTCGAGAATGCCATAAATGACGTCATCAGGCAGCCCGTTTCGAGTGGTATAGGCAACGAACTTTCCCTGCTTCAGCCGATTGAGTCCGCCGCCGCTGGTACCAATCCACAGCGCACCATCGGCGTCCTCGTGAAGCGAAATCACGACATCACTTGAGAGTCCGTCTCGGGTGGTGTAGTTAGTAAACTTTTCGTCTTTGAACTTGCTTAGCCCGCCCAGCGTGCCGATCCAGATGTTGCCCTGCGCGTCTTCATAGATCGTTCCCACGAAGTCGTTAGGCAGTCCGTCTGCCGTCGTGTAAATATTGAAGCGTTCCCCTCTCAATCGCGTTAAGCCGCCGCGCGTGCCGATCCAGAGGTTGTCGCGGCGGTCCGCGTAGATTGATCGGACGAAATCATTGGCCAGTCCGTCAGCGGAAGTAAGGATTTTGAACCTTCCATCCCGGAATCGATTCAATCCGTCAGGAGTCCCGACCCAGAGATTTCCGGCGCCATCCCCAAACAACGCCAGGACGACGTTGCTGGATAAGCCGTCCGCAGTCGTGAAGGTAGTGAACCTGCCATCTTTCAAGAGGCTCAAGCCGCCTCCATTCGTTCCGATCCAAATGTTGCCTTTCCGATCCTCGTAGATCGACTTCACCAAATCGCTGCCAAGGCCTTCCTTGATTGTGTAGGTGGTAAATTTCTTGTCCTTCAACAGACTTAGGCCGCTTGATTCAGTGCCAATCCACAGGCTGCCTTCGCGATCCTGAAAGATCGAAAGAATGATTTCGTTTGCCAGGCCATCGCCGAGGCGAAAGTTGGAAAACTGTTTGTCTGCGAAGCGACTCAAACCACCGGCCGTGCCGATCCATACGCTGCCCTCGCGGTCCACCGCCAGCGAAATAATCCGATTGTTCGGCAGCCCGTCACGCGTCGTATAGGTAAGGAATCGGTTGCGCTCAAGCTGACTCAACCCATTAGGCGTGCCGATCCACAGGCGGCCCTCCTTGTCCTGATCGATCGAGACAACGCTGTTATTGGCCAGGCCATTTTGCGTTGTGTATTTGGCGACGGCTCCGTCTTTGTATCGAGCCAGGCCATCGGACGAACCAATCCAGAGCGCACCTTCTCGATCTTCAAACAAAGCCTTGACACCATCTCTGGGAAACTCCCATCGAGCCGAAGGGGAGAAGACGTTGTCGCTGAAGCGCACCATTCCGGCAGCGGTCGCTACCCAAATTGAATCATCGTGGTCCTCGCATAAAGCATCGATGACGTTGCTTGGCAATCCGTCTCGGGTGGTGAACGTCGTGAACTTTCCATCCAGCAGTCGAACCAGACCATCGGCTGTGCCAATCCAGAGGGCGCCTCGCCGATCTTCCAGAAGTACCCGAATGTCATTACTCTTCAACTCTGGAGTATTCTGTTTGTCGAAAATAGTGAACCTGATTCCGTCAAAGCGGGCCAGGCCTTCTTCGGTGGCGATCCACACGTATCCGTCTTTTGCTTGGGTAATCGAGTGAACGGTATTTTGTGGTAGACCGTTTTCAGTCAGCCACACCTGGTGGTTGAACTGCGCAAGATCGCGGGCCGGATCGAGCGCCAGCGCCAGCCGGCAACCGAAGCAAAGAAGCAAGATCAAAAAAAGAATGCTCGCGTTCAGATTATAATGAGCCGTTGGACGCATTGATTGTGCTACAAGGTCAGTACCGGGAGCGGTAGCGACCGGGTTGTTGTCCTGACAGACTCGACCGCGACGTGGATTGAGACCCGCTATCGCTCCCGGTACTAACAAATACTCCAGCCAGCACGGAATCGATTATACTCAATACTGTGCCGGGGACGCTCTCTCGTTAACGTGGTTTGGTCTTATATCGGAGACTCAACATTGCCATCCGCCATACTGATAAAAGCCCTTGTCGCTTCAACAATGGTCCTGGCAACCGCCTCCGGGACAGTCCGGGGGGTTCGCACGCGCTGGCGCACCGCTACCGAACCTGAGTTAAGGAAGCTGATTCTCGCGCGCGTGCCGGTAGTTAAAGAGAACATTGAAACCGAATTCCGGACTGCCTCAGGAGTGACGGACGGACGCGGCAAGTTCATTGCCGGTGTAGTGATGATCACCGCCGGATACTCGGCCGAAGGTAAGTACTCGCATTTCTTCATCACGCAGGCGCCGTTGAAGATTGGCAGCATGCTCCTGCAACCGGGCGAGTATGTTTTTGGTTATCAGAGAATAAACAACGACACCATTCGCGTGAGCTTCTACCGGGCCGCAAGCGGTGAAGCCATCGGCAATGTCGACGCGCACATCAATCGCAAGAGCGCCATGGTTCGTTCCCTGCTCATCAGTCCGCCGGTCGACAGCCGGGGGCAGATTCAGATCGGACGTTTCTTCCTTGAGTACAAGCTGGGTGCTTGATTTTGAAGTTTCGCGCGGCGCGCTTGGGCCGGACGCCCGCGATCCTCGTAAGGCACGTTTAGCTGGGGGCTGTTAGAAGAATCGGGATGCTGAAACGATGGGCCCCTCTATTGAGCATTGCCGTAACTAGCTCTTTTCTGGCGCCAGTGTCAACCGCGGTGAGGAGCACGTCACCTGATGGTAAAGTCGACGCGACCGAGTACCCGGCAGTGCAGTCGTCGGTTCCGGCCTCCAGACTTGCCCGGCTGCGTCACGGAATCAATCTGAGTCACTGGTTCGCTCAGTCTGCGGATTACTCCAGAGCTCATCTCGAATCACATACCACGGGCGAAGACATTGCGCTAATTCGAAAGATGGGCTTTGATCATGTTCGGCTTACTCTTGAACCCGCACCGCTCTTTAATGCAGACGATCCAGGTACACTAGAAGCCGAGTATCTGAAGTATCTCGACCACGCGCTTGACATGATCCTGGCGCAGGCTTTGGCCGTAATCGTCGATATCCATCCGTCTGATGAATTTAAGAAAAGGCTGAATAGCAATGATCGTCAGATCGAAGCCTTCGGCAAATTCTGGCGAGCCCTGGCCCAGCATCTGGCCACGCGCGATCCCGAGCGCGTCTTTCTTGAAGTTATCAACGAGCCGATGGTGGAAGATGGCTATCGTTGGTTTGGCATGCAAGGGAAACTTATTTCCGCCGTTCGCTCAGGCGCACCGCAGCATACGATCATCGCGTCAGGCCACCGGTGGTCTGGTCTTGCTGAGTTGCTGTTTATGCAGCCCTATGCCGACCGGAACATTATTTACAACTTCCACTTCTACGATCCGTTTGCCTTCACCCATCAGGGCGCGACCTGGGCCGGGCCGAATCCTCCCTTTTATAAGAACATTCCCTACCCCTCGAATCCGGAAAGCGTAAGTAAGGTTCTCGACACGATTCAGAATCAACCGGCGCGTGACAATCTGGTTCGCTATGGCGAGGACCGTTGGAACGTCGCTCGCATCGACCGGGAAATCTCGACGGCCGCCGCCTGGGCCGCAAGGAATCACGTCCCTCTTACCTGTAACGAATTCGGAGTTTATCGCAAAGTTGCTCCGCCCGCGGATCGCGCCCTTTGGATTAGGGATATGCGCACCACGCTGGAGAAATACGGCATCGGCTGGGCGATGTGGGATTACGCGGGAGGCTTTGGTGTGGTCAATAAGCAGAATGGCCACGCGACGCCTGATGCAGAGATCGTGAAGGCTTTGGGGTTGGCTGGAAAGAAGTAGCGGGATTCTTGAAGGTTAAGAGTCACCGCGGTTCTCCAGGCGGACGGGAAGGCCCAATCCTTAAGCCGCGTTCACGCGGCTTGCCCGACAGGGTTACTGGACCGGGCGTCTTGCGCCCGGGATGCGCACGAGTTATTTCCAGAGCCCGTTTCAACGCTATATATGAAAGGGCGCCCCAACCAGTGATAACTTGGCTTTGGGTTGAACGCTTTAGCCGTTGTCGGCGAATTCAGAAGCACGCTGAAGCGCGCTGATAATTAGTACGCTGGCCTTTTCCAGCACTAAAAGCGCTGGGCTACCAACCCTTCGGGTAAGCCGTCTGAAGACGGCTGGACAAACTGGATGCGTCTGCGGCGGCTCTTGCCCTTTCAAACTAACCCCTACCGTCATTTCATTTGTGATCTCAATGCGGTCTACGCGTCAAGTCTCTTATAGGACCAGAAACAAGCAAACCTGGATGCGCTGCACGCATCTCAGCCGACCCTACGGCCGCTCAGTCTAATTACGAAAACGGATCAGTGAACTTGAGACAGACAGGTGCTGGCACCTCAGCTATGTGACCCGTCGCGCTGAGCCGGCCCGTCTTTTGATCAAGTCGGAAGACCACGATGTTGTCGGATTTTTGATTAGCCACCAGCAGAAACCGCCCAGTTGGATCGATGGCAAAGTTGCGTGGCGTCATGCCTCGAGTGAATTCGTGGCCAACCGAGGTGAGAGCGCCGTGGCGCGGGTCAATCGTGAAAATGGCAATGCTGTCGTGACCCCGGTTCGAACAATAGAGAAATCGGCCATCCGGGGAAACGTGGATGTCGGCACTCGTGTTCGTTCCCGTGAAATCCTTCGGCAAGGTAGTTATTGTTTGCAGCTCTGTCAAACTTCCCTTCCCGGGATCGCGCGTAAACGCGGTTGTCGTCGAGTGCAGTTCGTTAAGCACGAAAATGTACTTGCCGTCGGGATAAAAAGCCAAATGGCGCGGGCCTGCTCCCGGCTTGACCTGCACCCAGGGCGGTTCGTTCGGCAGCAACTTTCCGTTTCGCGCGTCAAAGCGGAAAATCATGATCTTGTCTGTTCCGAGATCGCATTGATAGGCGAACCGGTTGGTTGGGTCAAGCACGATACAGTGCGCGTGCGGACCTTCCTGACGCTCCCGGTTTACGCTCGAGCCCCGGCCCAGCTTCATATCCGTAGCCTCGCCCAAACTGCCGTCGCGTTGAACCGGAAAAACCGTCACGTTGCCTCCGGTGTAATTCGCGATTAAGACAAACCTACCGCCGGCATCCACATCCACGTAACAGGGATCGGCGCCCAGCGATGGTTGTTGATTCAACCGCCGCAGTTCGCCCGTCCTTTGATTGACCGCAAAGGCGCTGACGGCTCCGCTTTTTTTACCAGCAAAGTTCCCAACTTCGTTGACGGAATAAAGATAACGCCGGCGGGGCGCAAGAGCGAGAAACGAAGGGTTAACTACTCCCTTCGTGGTAGCGACATGTTTTAACTCTCCAGAAAAGAGGTTCAACCGATAGAGATATATTCCCTCACTCTTGCCCGTTGTGTAGGTGCCCACATAGACCAGCAGTTCGGCGGACCGCTCGGCGCCCAGCCCGCGAGCAAACGGAAGCTTGGACAGGGTCAGTCCCAGCGCACCGAGACCGGCAAATTTCAAGAACTCGCGCCGCGCCGGCACTCTATCAGCTTTGGGGATCACGGATTTGAATTTCTCCTCGGTAAGATTTTCAAAAGCTTTGCCCAAGAGTAGGAACGGTTCCCGTCCGCGAAGCGGACGCTGTGAAAATAGCCCAGCACTTTTAGTGCTGGGATCGCCGGACAAACAAATCATCAAGTCCGTGAAGCGCCAGCATTTTGGGCAAGCTCTTTCCAGACGATTCAGATCTTCCGGGATCACTTGTACAGGACTCTATTTCTCGAAAGCAATGTTGTCGACTACCACTGTCCCTTTCTCCATGATGCATTTATCGCAGTGCACCCCCACGGTAACGGACGTTAACTTCTTGAGGACGTCCCGCTTCAGATCAAGTTGCATCACCCAATCTGGTTGGCTAAAAGAGTCGAGCTTGAGTTTATACGTATTGAAACCCGGAGACAGGTGAATGATCGCTGCAGGGTAACCGGACTCGAGATTGGTGCCCTGACCGCGCGTAATCAGCTCTACTTTTACGTACTGGGTGCCCTTAGCAAAGACGCGCAGACTGATGAACCTATAGCCGCTCACATCGTCAGGCACGAGTTTGCCATCTTTCTCGGGCTCCCCGAACACCTCCATGTTGACTCCCTCCCACTCGTTCGGGACGCGCAATTCGTAATCGAAAGCGGCAGCAACATCTTCCGCCGTCACCCGCGCAAACGCCGGAGCAGGAGGATTCGCATTTTCCAAACCACGAAATTGCGGAGGGTTTGCTGAGTTCTGGGAATACACGTTCAACCGCACCGCACCACCGTGCTTGCTGATGGGCCGGCCGTTTTGCTGGTTCTGAAAGTCGGCATAGACGAGTTTGGAGGAGTCGGACTCGGGAGGCTTTGAAGCATTCTGTCCGGGAGTCGGGCCGGCAACCAGGACGACTAAGATCGCCAAAATCGCAGAACGCAAAAAGATATTTCTCTTGATCACTGCTCCTCCTAAATTTCAGATTTAGCAACGCATCCTGAGACTCGCGCAGTGGAACCGCAAGCGCGCCGCTTGGTTAAGCATCTGACCGTCCAGCAAAGGCGCCCTCAGTAGTCGCAAGGTGATATCAACGCCGGCACAGGCGCCGGAACTGTATCCAGGAATTTGACAGATCTTCGTCGCAAAGCGGCCACCTTCGCGTCAACCTCGTCAGGCGCGAGTATTTTCTTTGCTTCATGGAACACCCAATCGATGTCCTCCTGATAATGGCGCACGGCGCTGGATTTCACAGCAGCGTCCCTGATAAACCAAAGATTAAAATTAATCGACATCAGCGATCGCGGATAATACTGTCCGCCATGCTCTGCCAGAGGCTTGCCGTCGATGAAATACTTCACCTTTCCGCCAGAGACTTGTGTTACGAGTATATGCCACCCGGCAATACTTCCACTGCTGGTGTTAAAGACATTATCTTTTTTCCAATTGGGTTCCGGACTGAAGGTCCTCCAGGAAGTTGTATACAACGTAGGGCCGGCGATGCCCCAGCCCCCATTCGGCAGATACTCGAAATCCAGCTCGCTATAGTCAGGATCCATCGGCGCTTTCAGAGGGCTAATCGTGTAGAAGCTCTCTACGAGTTGATCCCCGCTGGGCCCGTCTGTCGGCACATCAACAAAGCGAACCCGAGCGGCATAGGTGCCCTCCAGGTACTTGCGTTGGTGGCAAATCTGGGTTTGTTGAGTATTGGGCCCGGTGCCGTCGGTGGACGAGATCATCCGTAGTAAACGATTGCCTCGCTGATCCTGATGAGCAGGAAACGACACGCCCTTGTTTCCCCAGGTTGCGCCCGACACTCCTGGCCACCCGGCCGCCGTACGAATGATCCAGCCGTGTCTGGCCAGTTGCCGATAGTTCGAGTAGGTAAAGTCGTCGAAGAGTACTTGCGAAGACACCTTCGTGCGGTGACTCGCCCGTGAAGCGACTTGGCCGGTTACCCGTTCCGCAAGCGAGGGAGGAGTAAATATGGCGAGTGTAGCGAGAGTCCCGCTTCCTATGGCTAACAGAAGATTGAGGTATAGCCTGGTCTGAAATAGCATCGCAAAACTCCTCGCGCCTGGGGCTGCTAGTTGGCTTTTTATCTGGCCGTCGAACGACTAGGATTCTTTCCGAAGTCTCGCTGGCGGTCAAGGGTTTGCATTCAAACAGCTCATTCGAAAAGGCCGACCGGCGGTGGAATCTTATTCCCCTCTCCCTTTTGGGAGAGGGGCCGGGGGAGAGGGTGCGAAGCTTGGCGCGAAATATTTTTTTGACTTCGCTCGTGTTTACCCCAACACAAGAGAGCAAAGTAGGGCTTCTGCACTCAAGCCCTCACCCCAGACCTCTCCCAAAGGGAGAGGGAGATCGCTCCGAACCGACTGGTCAGTGTTTATTCGTCAGGCAATGCATTTCTGAACCTGTGAATACACGCGATTAAAGATCGCCCTTGCATCTGCCTCACGCTCTGCCTCCGCAATCACGCGGACGATCGGCTCCGTATTTGAACCTCTCACAAGAAACCATCCGTTGGGTAAACTTACTTTCACACCGTCGCGCAGATCCATCGGATACGCGGCATACTCCTGGCGAAGCATTCTGAGCATGACCGAGATCTTATCTGAGGGACAAACCAGTTTTTCTTTGATCATAGTGAACTGCGGCAAGGCATTTGCCAACTCAGTAATTGTCTGACCAGTTTCCGCCAGCAGGTGCAGGATGAGCGCCATGCCAACCAGGCTATCGCGCGCAAAATTGAGGGGCGGATAAATGACGCCGCCGTTCCCTTCGCCGCCGATTACGGCGTTTCGTTTCTGCATCTCTGCGGTGACATTGACCTCGCCGATCTTGGACAGAAAAAGCGGGCAACCAAACCGGTTGACTACGTCCTGAAGCGTAGACGTAGTTGATAGATTTGCGACGACTGGGCCGGGATTCTTGCTTAGCACCTGTACAGTCGCCAGCAGGAGTGTGTACTCCTCACCAATCGCCACGCCCTCTTCTGAAACTATCGCCAGGCGATCGGCATCCATGTCCTGAGCAAAGCCAACGTCGGCCTGGTGTGCTTTGACCGCGGTGCACAGGTCTCCGAGGTTTTCCGCCAGAGGTTCGGCCGGACGCGGAAACGATCCGTTCGGGGTTGCATTAATCGCAAAGACTTCGGCGCCGAGCGCTTCAAGCAGCTTTGGACCCACCAGCGAGCCAGCCCCATTGCAGGCATCAAGAACCACCCGGAGCTTCTTCTTGCGCGTTGGTACTGGTCCCAGTACCTCCACGATCGTTTGAATATGAAGATCAGTCGCTCCGGACGCTTCGGTAACTGCCCTCATTTCGGCGCCTCCGACCCGCGTGTATTCTCCCTGGTGGTAAATGTCCAGCAGTTCATGGGCCTGACCGGTGTTCAGGAAAAAACCGCCCTGACCAATGAACTTCAGCGCATTCCATTCCGCGGGATTGTGACTTGCGGTAATGGCAATGCCGCCGTGGGCGCGATGATGACGGACAAGTAGTTGAATAGTAGGCACGGGACACATGCCGATATCGAGGATGCGGCAACCGCTCGATAGCAGGCCCGCTATAACTGCCTGTTTGACCATTTCACCTGAGGTACGTGGATCGCGCCCGATGACAATCGTACGCGCGCCGGTATAGGTGCCGAACGCTTGCGCAAAACGCGTCAGCAAGATGGGCGTCAGCGATTCGCCAATGACTCCACGCACGCCGGAGATGCTGATTTTGAGAGTTGGTATCGGTCGCATGATTTGTTCGTATCACTTATCCAATCTGTCGCGCACCCAATCAAGCAGGCGGTGCGCGTTCGCCCCGTCCTCGGCTTCGACAATAACGCGAATCATAGATTCCGTGTTGGAAGCTCGCACGTGTATCCAACCCAGGGGTAAATCTACCCTAATGCCGTCCGTCAGATCATAGGCCAGCTGCTCACGCTCGACTGCAACCCGAAAGTCTTGCAGCACCGAGTACAGGCGATTGGGTTCAACACCTAAGTTATGCTTCAACATAAACAGTCTGGGAAGTCGGTGAACGACGTCCGAGACGCGGTCGCCCGAGCGCGCCAGGCCTTCGAGAATGAGTCCAACGGCGGCGGCGCTGTCGTGGGTCAATTGAACTTGCGGCACCGTGACGCCGCCACTGCCTTCGCCTCCGAGGACGGCATCATGTTCAAGCACGGCCTCGGAAATGTAAGTTTGTCCAACCTGGGTGCGCACCACAGATCCTCCATAGCGCACAGCGATCTGTTCCATCGCACGCGTGGTGGAAATATTCGTCACTATCGGGCCCGCACTCTGTTCGAGGCGAATGAGGGTGGCCAGGGCGAGTGTCGACTCTTCTGAGAGTGGGTCGCCCAGTTCGGTCACGATTCCGAGGCGCTCGCCATCGGCG
>WNFE01001422.1_pt1 | contig 17920 bp, 25 predicted proteins | sample 5400451 | NCBI WGS metagenome assembly WNFE01 (sample SAMN13153344, study PRJNA577476) | soil metagenome | isolation source: 200 cm saprolite under Douglas fir tree site 2 hole 2 | place: USA:California | collected 2015-04-18
GGCGGCGCTGATGATCGGAATGTTCAGCCGAATGTTGCGCGAGATCTGGGTCTGCGTGTTCGTGTTGACGGGCACGACTCCGGAATGCGCCGGCACGAGTAGCACGTCGTCGAATGTGAGGGCTTCGGGGACCGGAAAATGGATCATAGATTTCTGAGGAATAAAGTTCTATTGTAGGGAGCGCTGGTGGATCAGGCAAATGGCGAGCGCGGGGCCGAAACGCCATCCTCCAGGGACTGTGTGAGTAATCATTTGCTTAAAGGGGCCGAAACGGGTTACATCCCATGTCCTTCCCCTAGATTGCTTGTTTCTAAGGAGGATTCATGTCTCGCTCTGTATCCCGACTCGTCGTGGCGTCAGCCTTGGCTGCAATCATGGCATTTCCGGCGATTCTTCAGGCGCAGGAGACCACATCTGAAATTCCATCCATAACCATTCGAGCGAATACACGCCTAGTTGTGGTCGACGTGGTGGTCAAGGACAAGAAGGGACAGCCGATCGCGGGCCTGAAGGCCGAAGATTTCACAGTGGAGGAAAATGGGAAGAAGCAGAAAATCGCAAGCTTTTCGCCGCCAGCCGGGGATCAGAAAGCGCCGCAGCCGTTGCCCGCCGGCCTCCTGACGAACCGGCCCGAGTATCTCAAACCCACGGGTGTACCCACAGTATTGGTCCTGGACGCCGCCAACTCCCACTTTCTCGATCAGGCCTATGGCCGCGGGCAGATGCTGAAGTATGTCCTCGATCAATCCGAGTCCGGGACGCCTATGGCGGTCATGACGTTAACAGACAGATTGCAGGTGCTTCAGAATTTCACGTCTGATCCCAAGATCTTGACGACCGCAATCAGGAACCTCCAACCTCAGGAGCCTATGCTCCAAGCTGGGGCTCCCTCGGCTCGGTCCAGTGTCTCTGCGCCTCCAAGCAGTCGAGGTGCCGACCTCGTTGCGATTTCCCAGGCCCAGATTGCGAGCTTTCAGAGTCAGGCGATCGGTTTTTTACTGGAGCGCCGCACGTTGATTACCATCCAAGCCCTGCGCGATCTTTCGCGAGCGCTTGGCGGACTTCCCGGGCGCAAGAACGTGGTGTGGCTCACGGCCGATTTCCCGTTTGATTTGATTCCCGAAGATACCAACATGAGCCAAGAGGAACTTCTGGCAGACCTGCCGAGCGCAGGGAATAGGCGCAACTCTGTGATTACAAACGGGGCAGGCGCTATGTTGGCTCAGCAGCGCGGATCGCACAATCAGGAAATTCGCGAGGCGGAATTCGGCCTTGCGAGCGCCGGCATTGCCGTCTATCCCGTTGATATGCGGGGCATCATGACGAGGGGAATCGATGTCAATGTCACCAGCGCCTTAGAGGAACTGGCGAGGCAAACCGGCGGCAAGGACTACGTCAACCAAAATGAGATCAAGAACGGCATCGCCCTGGCCGCGTCCGATGAGAAGGCGTCCTACTCGCTCGGCTACTATCCCGAGAACAAGAAGTGGGACGGAAAGTTCCGTACAATCAAGGTCAAGATCAATGCGGGGAACGGCGAGGTCCGGCATCGCAAGGGATATTTCGCGCTGGATCCGACGCAGGTGAAGAATTCCAACCATGAGTCGGAAGTGGCCGAGGCAGTCGAGTTCAGTGCGCCGGCCACGCAGGTCTCGTTCATGGCCCAGACCAAGCCCACCGATCCTGGCAAGATGCGGGTGATCTTTCTCATCGACGCCCACACGCTCACCGCGGAAGATGCGGGTGGCGGCAAGAAGATGAACGTCAGCATGTACGCCAGTGTTTATAGTGCAAACGGCAAGAATCTGGGGACCCGAACCACGAAGGTTGATCGCACGTTCGATGCTGCTACCTACCAACAAATCCTGGATAAGGGCATGATGGTGCCGATTGATCTGGAAGTCCCCGCAGGCGGACAGGAGTTGCGCTTAGCTGTGCTGGATAACAAGACCGGATTCATCGGCACGGCGAATGGTGCGCTGGGCAAATAAGGACAACGTTTGAAATGGAAAGGGCGTCCGAAAATCGGACGCCCTTTCTTTTGAAACTTTCTAGTTTTGCGCGGCGGTTACTCCTTTTTCTCTCCACCCTCAGCCGGCTCAGCGCCGGCTTCCGCCTGTGCCTGTGCGTCGGCTGCTTCCATCGCCTTGCGATTTTCCTCGGCACGTTTGGCGCGGACTTCGGCGCGCTTCTCGCGTTTTTCATCGAGCACCTGCTCGCTACCCAGCAGTTCGATGAACGCTTTCTCTGCGCCGTCACCCTTCCGCCAGGCAGTACGAATGATCCGCAAATAACCGCCGTTGCGGTCGCCGAAGCGCGGAGCCACTGTATCGAAAAGTTTGCGGACAGCTTCGTCCGTCATTAAATAGGACGCCGCCTGCCGTCGCGCCGCCAGATCGCCCTTCTTTCCCAGGGTGATCATCTTCTCGACCTGCGGACGCACCGCCTTCGCCTTGATCACGGTCGTCTCAATGCGCTCTTCCATGATGATCGACGTGACCATGTTACGCAGCATGGCGCGCCGGTGTGAAGTGGTCCGCCCTAACTTATATCCCGCAACTCTGTGACGCATGGATCCCTCTTGTTGGGGGGACGGGCGAGGACGCCCGTCGCTCCACATTTTTAGGTTTCTATAGATCGTTGTCGCCGTACGCCGAAGCGGGCAGCACCTGGTTCGAAGTCGGTCCTGGGACCGCGTTTCCGTGCTCGTCGATCTTCATACCCAGGCTCAGTCCCATCGAGGAGAGGATCTCCTTGATCTCGTTCAGCGACTTCCGCCCGAAGTTTTTCGTCTTCAGCATCTCGGCTTCGGTCTTCTGCACCAGTTCGCCGATGGACTGAATGTTCGCGTTCTTCAGGCAGTTATAGCTGCGCACCGAGAGTTCGAGTTCTTCGACCGAACGGTTCAGATTTTCGTTCTTGATCTCCGGCCGGCGCTCTTCGCTCGCGGACGCAGTCTCGATCTCTTCTTCAAAGTTGATGAAGATATTCATGTGGTCTTTAATCAACTTTGCCGATAACCCAAGCGCATCGCCAGGCGTGATCGAACCGTTCGTCCAGACCTCTACCGTCAGCTTGTCGTAATCGGTGATCTGCCCCAAACGTGCCGCTTCGACGGTGTAGTTGCACTTGCGCACCGGCGTGTGCACGGAATCGATGGGAATGAATCCGATGCCCAGGTCGTCCTCGAAATTCTTGTCCGCCGAAACGTAACCACGGCCGCGCTTCAGGCGCATTTCCATGTCGAGCTTTCCGCCCTCGCTCACGGTCGCGATGTAAATGTCCTTGTCGAGAACTTCCACATCGCCGTCGGCTTCGATCATGCCGCTCGTAACCACTCCCGGCTGATCCGCGCGCAGGTAAATCGCCTTCGGACCATCGCCCGCAAGCTTGAACGGGACCTGCTTCATGTTGAGTATGATGTCGGTCGCATCCTCGACCACACCCGGGATCGACTGGAACTCATGCAGCACGCCTTCGATCTTCACCGCGGTAACGGCCGCGCCTTCGATCGAACTGAGCATCACGCGCCGCAGCGCGTTGCCGATGGTGGTGCCAAATCCGCGCTCAAACGGCTGTGCCCAGAACATCCCGTATTTGTCAGTGAGCGAACTGGCATCGCTCGCCAGCCGCTTCGGTTTTTGAAAACCTCTCCAAAGCATTATGTGTTTCTCCTCTCGGCCATGTAGCTCCGCAGTGGCTCTCCGAACCGGCCCATTTCTTATACAACGTTCGGATCAAGCGCCACAGCGGGCTGATCTGGCACGAATGGTAGGCCAAACAAAATCTTTCGTAGAGACGCGGCTTGCCGCGTCTCTGTTCGCAGCGGAGACGGGGCAAGCCTCGTCTCTACACGAGCGTTTACTTCGAATACAGTTCGACAATCAACTGCTCGTTCACCGGCAGTTGAATGTCCTCGCGTTTCGGCAGCGCAATCACGCGCCCCTTGTAGTTCTCGCGATCAATCTCCAACCACACCGGCGCCGGCTGATGGCTGGCGAAATCCTTTGCAATTTCGAGAATCGGCACCTTGCGGCTGCTCTCGCGAATCGCAATCTCCTCTCCCACGGTGACCTCGTACGAAGGGATGTTCACCTTCTTCCCATTCACCTGCACGTGTCCGTGACGCACCAACTGGCGCGCCTGACGGCGGGAAATGCCGAAGCCAAGACGGTAGACGACGTTATCCAAACGCCGCTCTAGTGATTCGAGCAGCTTTGCACCCGTCACACCCTTGGACTTGACCGCGTTCTCGAAGTAATTCCGGAACTGCCCTTCCTGGGTGAAGTAGATACGCTTGGCTTTCTGTTTTTCGCGCAACTGCAGACCGTAGCCTACAACTTTGGTCTTCTTGTCTTTCCCGTGTTGTCCCGGAGCGAAATTCCGTTTCTCAATCGGACATTTGTCGCTGAAGCACTTCGTGCCCTTGAGGAAGAGCTTGATGCCTTCCCGGCGACAAAGACGACACACTGCATCGGTATAACGTGCCAAGTTATTCTCCTTGTTTAGATGACCGGTTTACAGGTTTGGCTTCACCCTTCATCCCGGACAAAAATCAGTTGTGACGAAATCTATTTGTAGAGACGAGGCTTGCCTCGTCTCAGCGTGCCGATTAGACGCGGCAAGCCGCGTCTCTACGACTTACACTCGGCGCCGTTTCGGCGGCCGGCAACCATTATGCGGAATCGGCGTCGTGTCCTTAATGGAGCGCACTTCGATTCCGGCCGAAGCCAGCGCGCGCACCGCCGACTCGCGCCCCGATCCCGGACCGCTCACCCGCACGTCCACCGTCCGCACCCCGTGATCGCGCGCCATGCTGGCGGCGTTCGCCGCGGCCTGCTGCGCCGCAAACGGAGTCCCTTTGCGGGACCCACGAAAACCCAGCGAGCCCGAACTCTTCCACGCCAGCACGTTGCCGGTCATGTCGGAGATGGTCACGATGGTGTTGTTGAAAGAGGCCTGCACATGCACCAGTCCATGCGGAACGTGCTTACGCTCTTTCTTCTTGAACGTCTTCTTCTTGCCTTTTTTCTCGGGCGCCGCGGCGCCGCCTGCTGCTGCTGGTTTTGCCATTTTTAGAGTTCTCAGTTCTCAGTTCTCAGTTCTCAGTAAAACCGTTCTCCAGAAACTGGGTACTGGGTACTGAGTACTGGCAACTGCTCTTGGCAACTGCTCTTAAGCCTTTGCCGTCTTCTTCTTCTGCGCGACCGTGCCTTTGCGCGGACCTTTGCGGGTACGAGCGTTGGTGTGCGTGCGCTGCCCGCGAACCGGCAGGTTCCGGCGATGGCGGAATCCGCGATAGGACCCGATTTCGATGAGCCGCTTGATGTTCATCGAAACGTCTTTGCGCAGATCGCCTTCCACCGCGCCTTCCGCCTCGATGACCTGGCGGATGCGGTTCACTTCGTCTTCCCCGAGGTCCGATACTTTTTTCATCGGGTCCACTTTCGCCTCGTCCAGAATGCGCGCCGCGCGTGAATTGCCAATGCCGTAGATGTAAGTGAGCGCGATATTCGCATGCTTGTTGCGCGGAAGATCGACGCCTGCAATACGAGCCATAAGTTTTCTAACCCTTCCTGCTAGCTTTCGGCTGCTACGAGCTCCGAGCCGCGAGCTAGTGGCAACCCGTTTTGGCTCGTAGCTCGAAGCTCGTAGCTTCTTTATCCTTGACGCTGCTTGTGTTTCGAGTTCTCGCAGATCACCCGCACTACTCCCTTGCGGTGGATGACCTTGCACTTGTCGCAAATTTTCTTAACCGATGCTCTTACCTTCATAATCCCTCACGTAGCGACGGACGCATTCGTCCGTCCCGCCCGGGCGAAGCCTGGCGGCAAACTTACTTGTAGCGGTACACAATCCGCCCGCGATTCAGATCGTACGGAGAAAGTTCGACCGCGACTTTGTCTCCCGGCAATATCCGGATGAAGTTCTTCCGCATCTTGCCGGAAACGTGCGCCAGAACCTGGTGCTTGTTTTCGAGCTCCACCTTGAACATGGCATTGGGCAGCGGTTCGACGACCGTCGCCATCACTTCAATCGCGTCCTCTTTACTCATTACCCTCCTGAATTCTTTTAGCCACAGATCCTTCGCTTCGCTCAGGATTTCGGCAGCGGGCTCCCGCTTCGCTCACGCCCGCTAGACGCCTCAACTTCAATCGCGTCCTCTTTACTCATCGACTCCTTAAGAAAGCCTTTGGCTGTTAGCTCTTGGCCTCTTAGCTAAAAGCCAACAGCTAAAAGCTAAGAGCCTCTACTGCGTCAAAATCACCGGCCCTTGCCTGGTTACCGCCACGCAATGCTCAAAGTGCGCGCTGTAACTGCCGTCGAGCGTTACGGCCGTCCACTTGTCGCTCAAAACCTTGGTCTCGGGACGACCCGAATTCACCATCGGCTCAATCGCCAGGACCATACCCTCGGTCAACTCCGCGCCCTGGCCCTTCTTGCCAAAGTTCGGAATCTGCGGCGCTTCATGCAGCTTCGTCCCGATGCCGTGCCCTACAAATTCGCGCACCACGCTGAATCCGTTCGCTTCCACGTGCTTCTGGATCGCCGACCCAACATGTCCAACCGTATTGCCAATCTTTACCTGCTCGATGCCCTTGTAAAGCGAGGCCTCGGTCACCTCGAGCAGCTTCTTCAACTCCTCGGTCAACGCCTCGCCCACTGGGACCGTGATGGCAGCGTCTCCGTAGTATCCATCGCATACCACACCGCAGTCGATGGAAACGATGTCCCCCGTTTTCAGCGCCCGCTTTTCCGACGGGATCCCGTGCACGATCTCTTCATTGATCGAAGTGCACAGCACACAGGGATAGCCGTAATATCCCTTGAACGCCGGCGCGGCCCCTAGTTCCGCAATCAGTTTCTCGGCGGCCTTCTCCAGGTCCATCGTCGTAACGCCGGCCGCCACCGCAGCTTTCAGGTGGTTCAGAACCTGGCGGACTATCTTCCCGCTCCGCCTCATCTTTTCGATTTCTTCCGGCGTCTTGCGGATGATCCGGTCTTCTCCAAAACTCATAACTAATTCTAACTTCGCCGGCTCGCTGGTGACTTGTCGCACGGTCACGCTGATTGACGTTCACCCGGGCAGTGGCTGTCAATTACGCCGAAAATCTGCGCCGTAACCTCATCCATCGTGCGATCGGCATTGATCGCAACCAGCCGCCGCTGCGCCCGGTAGTAATCCACCACTCGCCTGGTCTGCGATTCGTAGGCAGCCAGCCGCCCCGAAATGACTTCTTCGCGATCGTCTTCGCGGATCACAAGTTTGGATCCGTCCACATCACACAACTCGTCGACGAGAGGTGGCTGGGAGTGAATGTTATAGAGATGTCCGCACGCGGAACACGAGCGCCGCCCGGTAAGCCGTTGCAGTAATTGAGTATAGTCTACGAGCAACTGGACCACAACCGGCGGACACTTCTCCGATTTGTCAAAGACCTCTTTTTCCAGGAAGGCGTCCAGCCATCCTGCCTGGGCGGCTGTCCGTGGAAAGCCATCCAGCACAAATCCCCGTTTACAATCGGCTTCCCGCAACCGGCAGGCCACGATGCCGTACATCAACTCATCGGGTACCAGCTCGCCTCGCGCCATTATCGCTTTGACCTCAAGGCCCAGCTCCGTACTACGCGCTACGTGATCCCGTAAAAGATCACCCGTCGATATCTGCGGGACGCCATAGCGCTCGACAATACGTCTGGACTGGGTGCCCTTCCCGGCCCCTGGAGGCCCCAGAAGAATCACCGGCCCAATATTTTGCGCGGTCTCGCTAGCCGACTCGTTGGCCACGGTTTCGTTGGCCATCGAAATGGCCCCTTTTACTCGTATTTCCCGTCGCGGAAATATCGCCTTGCTCCGCGCCCACAAAATCAGTTCTCGATTCCCAGTTCTCAGTTCTCAATTCTAATTTCGCCGCTTCTCACTGAGAACTGAGAACTGGGGAACTGAGAACTTTTTACCAAGTCCGGCGCCCGCGAATCCGGCCGCTCTTCGGCGTGAATCCATCGTAGTGTCGCATGATCAGCTGCGCTTCAATCTGCGTGACCGTGTCCATCGCGACACCGACCACGATCAGCAGCGACGTTCCGCCAAAATAAAAATTCACTCCCAAGCCGTTTGTTACCCAGGTCGGCAGGTTCTCAAAGATTCGCCCCAGCACCGGAAGGTGGTTCAGCTTGATGCCCGCAATCATCCACTCTGGAATCAGCGAAATTGAGATCAGATAGAGCGCACCCACCAGCGTGATCCGGGTGAGAACATCGTTGATAAAGTCCGAAGTCCGCTTCCCCGGCCGTATGCCCGGAATAAAACCTCCCCACTTCCGCATGTTGTCCGCGACCTCGTTCGGATTGAACACGATCGAGATATAGAAGTAGGCAAAGAAAACAATGCCGGTGCAATAGAGCAACGTGTACAGCGGCTCGCCCCAGCGCATCGCGTCCAGAAGCGGGCCGACTACCTTGTTATTGTGGAAAGCCGCACCCAGCATCTGCGGCAAAGCGAGAATCGAAGACGCGAAAATTACCGGCATGACACCGCCGGCATTCACCCGCAGCGGCAGGTGGGTGGACTGCCCGCCCATCACTTTTCGTCCGACCACACGCTTGGCATACTGCACCGGAATCCGCCGCTCGCTGCGTTCGACGAACACGATGAACGCCACCACGGCGATCATCAGCACCAGCAACATCAGGATGGCCGGAGCCGTGAAAACTCCCCAGGCCGAGGTGCTCGCCTTCTGGTACAGATCGATCACGCCACGAGGCAGTCCGACCACGATGCCCGCGAAGATCAGCAGCGACATGCCGTTGCCGATGCCGCGCTCGGTGATCTGCTCGCCCAGCCACATGATGAATGCGCTGCCCGTGGTCAGCGTCAGCATGGTCATCAGGATGAAGCCGGGCCCGGGAGTAGTGACGAAATCTCCCGCCTTCTGCAGGCTGAGAGCAATTCCAAACGACTGCACCGCGCTCAGAACCACGGTGAGATAACGCGTCCACTGGGTGATTTTCTTCCGCCCCAGTTCGCCTTCTTTTTGCAGCTTGGCCAGCGGCTCATACACCACCGTCAGCAACTGCAGAATGATCGATGCCGTAATGTACGGCATGATGCCCAGCGCGAAGATCGTGAGCCGCCGCAGGTTGCCGCCGCTGAACAGATCGACAAAGCCCAGCACCGAACCCTTATTCTGCTCGAAGAACTGCGCCAGCCGGTCGCCGTTGATCCCCGGCGTCGGGATGTGGCCGCCGATGCGATACACCGCCAGCAGCCCGAGCGTGAACAGCACGCGCTTACGAAGGTCGGGAACCCGGAAGATGTTCGACAGCTTTTCGAGCATTACTGCAAGACCTCAAACTTGCCGCCAGCCTTGGTGATTTTTTCCTGCGCCGTCTTCGAGAACTTGTGCGCATGCACGGTAATCGCCATCTTCAGTTCGCCGTTGCCCAGGATCTTGACCGGCTGCTTGCCATTCACCACGCCCGCTTTTTTCAGCACCTCGGGGGTGATTTCGGTTTCGCCGAGCGTTGCCAGCCGGTCCAGGTTCACGACGTCGTATTCCTCGCGGAAAATGTTCGTGAAGCCGCGCTTCGGCAAACGCCGGTGCAATGGCATCTGGCCGCCCTCAAACCCGCGTATCAGACGCGCACCCGAACGGGACCACTGCCCCTTGTGGCCGCGCGTCGAAGTCTTGCCCATGCCGGACCCCATGCCGCGTCCGACTCGCTTCCGCTTTTCCGTTGCCTTCTTGGGTGCACGTATTGTCGATAGATTCATGTCTTTCTCTCTGCAGAGACGAGGCTTGCCTCGTCTCAGACCCGGCAAGCCGCGTCTCTACTTAACTTACGCCTTCACGATCTCCACCAAGTGCGGGATCTTCTTGACCATGCCGCGGATCGCCGCCGTATCCGGCCGCACAATGACTTGGTTCAGACGGGTGAATCCCAGCCCCTTGACAACCTTCTTATGTTTCACCGGAGTGCAGATCGCCGACCGCACCCATTTCAACTGAATCTTGCCACTCGCCACCGATTTCGCTGTCTTGGTTGTCATTTTTTCACTTCCCTAGCTAAAAAGATTTGCAATTGTCACAACTCCTGCACCGACTTGCCCCGCAGTGCGGCGACGGCTTCCCGATTCTTGAGTTTCTTCAACGCCTCAAACGTCGCCTTGATCACGTTATGCGGATTGTTCGTGCCAATCGACTTCGTGAGCACGTTCTGAATGCCCGCCGACGTCATCACCGCCCGCACCGCTCCGCCCGCAATCACGCCCGTGCCTTCCGGCGCCGGCTTCAGCAGCACCATTCCCGAGCCAAAACGCCCCAGCACCGTATGCGGCACCGAAGTCTGCGTCAAGTTGATCCTCATCAGGTTCTTCTTCGCCGCCTCGATCCCTTTGCGGATGGCCTGCGGAACTTCCTTTGCTTTGCCCGATCCGAAACCAACCACCGCCGCCGAAGGATCGCCTATGACTACAAGCGCCGCGAACGACATGTTCTTGCCGCCCTTAACCACTTTCGTCACCCGGTTAATCGAAACCACCTGGTCTTTTAACTGAAACGAACCCGCATCGAGTTTCTTGGTAACTTTTGGCATTCTGAAGTCTCATTTCTGATTTGTAATTGGTAATTTGTAATTTGCAAGTTAAAAAGCCATGGGGTTCAAATTGCAAATTACAAATCACCAATTACAAATTTCTAGAACTGCAATCCCGCTTCACGCGCCGCCTCGGCCACTGCTTTGACCCGGCCGTGGTAAAGATAACCGCCGCGATCGAACACCACTTTGGTGAAGCCCTTTTGCTTGGCCAGTTCGGCAATTTTCTTCCCAACTATTTTCGCCGACGCCACGTTGCCGCCCGTCACGCGCGCACCCTTGCGCTCGTCCGCAGTCGAAGCCGCCGCCAGCGTGACCCCCTTCAGGTCGTCGATCAACTGCACGTAGATATGGTTCAGCGACCGGTACACATTCAACCGCGGACGCTCCGGCGTACCCATCACTTTTTTCCGGATACGATCGTGCACCCGCTGCCGCGTTTGATTCTTTGAAGCGATCCTCAGCATGTTAAAACCCCTCAGCTATCAGCCGTCAGCCGTCAGTTAAAACCATTTTCAGCTTGCAGACTTCATCATGTGAAATGTGAAGTAGCTGAGAGCTGACGGCTGAGAGCTATTTTGCTCCCGTCTTGCCAACCTTCTTCTTCAACCGCTCGCCAGCATACCGCACGCCCTTGTTTTTATACGGGTCGGGCGGACGCAGCGACCGCATCTCCGCCGCCACCTGGCCGACCTTCTGGCGGTCAATTCCATTCAGGGTCAGCTTTGTCAGCTTCGCATCCACCGCGCAATCGACGCCCGTTGGCAGCGGATACTCGATCGGGTGCGAGTAACCCAGACTGAACACCACCGTCCCCTTGCCCTTCATCTCCGCACGGTAGCCGATGCCGACGATTTCCAGCTCCCTCGTCCAGCCCTTGGTTACGCCATCGACGGCGTTATTGACCAGCGCGCGCGCCAGTCCATGCACCGCTGAATGGGCGTCGTCCGGGCGTATCGCCACCAGGTTGCCGTCCCTCTGCTCCATCGTAATGCCGGACGGAAGAGATGTATCCAGCTTGCCTTTCGGCCCCTGGACCATCACCGTATTGCCTTCGATCTTGACCGTCACGCCCTTCGGGATCGCGATCGGCTTTTTTCCAATTCGTGACATAAGTCAGCTCTTAGCCTTTAGCAATTAGCACTTAGTAACTGAACCATTAGTACCGCGCTTTAGCTAACTGCTAAATGCTAAGTGCTAACGGCTGCCCTTCTACCAAATCTCGCAGAGCAACTCGCCGCCCAGGCCCTGCCGGCGCGCCTGGCGTCCCGTCATCACGCCCTTCGGCGTGGTCAGGATATTGATGCCCATCCCGCCCAGCACCCGCGGAATCTCGGTCCGGCGCACATAGACGCGGCAGCCCGGACGCGACACGCGCGCCAGGTTCGTAATCACCGCCTCGTTATTGTTGCCGTACTTCAGATACACCCGCAGGACCTTGTGGCCCTCTTCTTCCGCCGGCTTGAAGTTCGCGATATACCCCTCTTCCTTCAGGATGCGGGCAATCTCCGTCTTCAGCTTGGAAGCTGGTATATCCACTTTCTGGTGCCGCGCGCGAATCGCGTTGCGGATTCTCGCCAGCATGTCTGCGACCGGATCGGTCAACCTCATCGTCTGCTTCTCCTCAAGCCGCTCGTTCGCTCCGCATAAGGCGGAGAACCTGTCGGCAGCTTACTTCTGTCGGTAGTCAGTCGCTAGTCGTCGGTCGCTAGCGAACGACTACCGACTGACGACCAACGACTGATTTCTTACCAGGACGACTTCGAAACTCCGGGGATCTCGCCCCGCAGCGCCAGTTGCCGGAAACATATACGGCATAGGCCAAACTTCCGCAGATAGGCCCGTGGACGTCCGCAAATCTTGCAGCGGTTATGCTTGCGCGTCGAGAACTTCGGCTTCTTAGCGTCCTTCACTCGTTTTGCTGTAGTTGCCAAATTCGCTCCTAACTACTAGCTGTCAGCTTTCAGCCGTCAGCTCTCAGTCAAACCTCAGGTTCGGGGTTGGCCATCACCCGATCACCCGATGGCCCGATCACCCGATCCCCTCATGCTCTAAACGGCATCCCCAGATGCTTCAACAGCGACCGTGCCTGATCATCGGAGCGCGCCGTCGTCACAATGGTCACGTTCATGCCTTTCAGCTTGTCCACCCTGGCGTAGTCAATCTCCGGAAAAATCAACTGATCGTGCAAACCCAGCGTGTAATTGCCGCGCCCATCGAACGACTTCGTCGAGACTCCGCGAAAGTCGCGCACTCGCGGCAGCACGATGCTCACCAGGCGATCGAAAAACTCGTACATGCGATCGCCGCGCAACGTCACCATCGCCCCGATCGGCATGCCCTCGCGTACCTTGAACGCCGCGATTGATTTCTTGGCCCGCGTGACCACCGGTTTCTGTCCCGCAATCTGTCCCAGTTCATTCACCGCCGGGTCGATCAATTTCGCGTTCTGGGTCGCTTCGCCCACGCCCATGTTCACGACGATCTTATTCAACCGCGGCACGGCCATCGGGTTTTTGAGTTCCAGCTCCTTCATCAGGGTCACGGCAACTTCCTTCTCGAACCGCGCCCTCAGCCGCGGCCGCTCTTTCGCCGCGTGCCGTGGAGCCTCTGCCGATTTCGCCTCGGCCGCCGCGTGCCCCTTCTCGCCCTTGCCCGGCTTTACCTTCTTCTGCTCGTTTTTTTTCTGCTCGTCTGTCGCCATCGTCGTTGCTGCCTTCTCTCACGGTTTCGGCTTAAAGCTTCGAGCCTCGAGCTGCGCTTCGAGCCACCGAAACTCACACCGGTTCGTGAGCACTTTCAAATCTCCCCTACACTGGTTGCTCGCAGCCCGTAGCTCGCGGCTACTTGTCCAGCGTCGTCCCGCACTTCTTACAGACTCTCACCTTGCGGTCGCCGCGCACTTCATGCCCGATCCGAACCGGACCGCACGTCGCACACACCAGCGCCACGTTCGACAGCCGAATCGCCCGCTCCTGCTCGGCAATTCCACCCTTGATGTTGCGCTGTGGATTCGGGCGCACGTGCTTCTTCACCGTCATCACGTGCTCCACCAGCACCTTGCCCTCGTCGGGAAATACGCGCAGCACGCGCCCTTCTTTCCCCGTATCCCGCCCGGTCATCACCTTCACGGTGTCATTCCGGCGGATATCCACTCGCTTGTGTTCGGTCGATACTGTTCTCATCGTCTAGCCCTTCCCAACCTGCCCATCGCTAGAGACGGGGCTCGCCCCGTCTCAGACGCGGCAAGCCGCGTCTCTACACCAGCGCTAAAGCACCTCCGGCGCCAGCGACACAATCTTCAAAAATTTCTTCTCGCGCAGTTCGCGCGCCACCGGACCAAACACGCGCGTGCCCACCGGTTCGCCGGTCTCGTTGATCAGCACGGCCGCATTCTGATCGAAACGGATGTAAGTCCCGTCTCGCCGCCGATGCTCTTTCCGCGTCCGCACGATGACCGCCTTCACCACTTTGCCCTTCTGCACCTGACCGTCCGGCGAAGCTTCCTTCACGCTTGCCGTGATCACGTCGCCAAGGCCAGCGCGCAGACCGGTCGAACCGCCCAGCGGCAGGATCATCTGCAGCTTGCGCGCGCCGGAGTTATCGGCGACCTCGAGCATGGATCTCATCATTACGGCCATGTTCGTCTCCTTCTCCGCCTCTTAATTCTTAGCGGGCTATCCTCAGCAAGCGTCTAGCTTAGTAAGCGTCTAGCGCCCCACGCCCGTACCAGCGTCGACGTCAACTTCCGGCACCAGCGCCGTCTTCCGCACGATTTCCTTCAGCGTCCAGCGCTTCAGTTTCGACAACGGCCGCGATTCTTCAATCCGCACCACATCGCCGGAATGCGCCTCGCTCTTCTCGTCGTGCGCATAGAACTTCTTCCGGATCGCGATCACCCGCTTGTACATCGGGTGCGCCTTCTTCCGCGTCACTTCGACCACGATCGTCTTCTGCATCTTGTTCGAGACGACCGTGCCGATGAGCTCTTTATGGTGCTTCTGTTTTTCCGGTTGGCTCGTGATTTCCGCCATTATTTTTTCTCCGTCATGCGGGCGGACAGTTCCTGCTCGCGCAGGACGGTCTGGACGCGCGCAATATCCCGGCGCAGCCCGCGAATCTTTTTCAGGCTCTCGGTCTGTCCCATATTCATCTGGAACTTCAGCTTGAAGAGCTGGTCCGCCAAGTCCCGCTCCTGGTGCTTGAGCTCGACGTCAGTTAAATTGCGAATCTTTTCTGCCTTCATAAATCAGGTCTCAGTTCTTAGGTCTCAGGTCGCAGAAGGGACTTCTTGCCACCCAGACCTCTTTTTACAGCACTTCGCGTTTCACGAACGTCGTCCGCAGCGGAAGCTTGTGCGACGCCAGACGCATTGCTTCTTTCGCGTCCGTGATCGAAACGCCTTCCATCTCGAACAAAATCTTCCCCGGCCGCACCACCGCAACCCAGTGATCCGGCGCCCCCTTGCCTTTGCCCATACGGGTTTCGGCCGGCTTCTTCGTCACCGGCTTGTCCGGAAACAGCCGGATCCAGATCTTGCCGCCGCGCTTCACAAAACGCGTCATCGCCACCCGGCTCGCTTCAATCTGCCGGTCGGTGATCCAGCCCGGTTCCAGCACCTTCAGCCCAAACTGGCCGAACGCCAGCTCGCTCCCGCGCCAGGCCTTCCCCGTCATGCGCCCGCGCTGCTGCTTGCGGTACTTAACTTTCTTCGGCATCAACATAAATCAGTTCTCAGTTCTCAGCTGTCAGTTCTCAGGAAAATCTTCCCGCCAGCTGCTTTTAATCTCTGCAATCTGACCTCTGACCTCTGCAATCGCCTTACTTCCTAGAACGCTCCCGTCGAGCTCAGATCCCGCGCCGGCGTCGCTTCGCGCTTCTTGGCCGGCAGAATCTCGCCTTTATAAACCCAGCACTTCACGCCAATCACGCCGTAAGTCGTGCGCGCCTCGGTGAAGCCGTAGTCGATATCGGCGCGCAGCGTGTGCAGCGGCAACCGCCCCTGCAGATACCACTCCGAGCGCGCGATTTCGTTGCCATTCAGCCGGCCGCTCACCCGCACCTTGATGCCCTTGCAACCGAAGCGCAGCGCCGAATCCACCGACTTGCGCATCGCCCGTCGGAAGCCCACGCGCTTTTCCAGTTGCAGCGCAATCGATTCCGACACCAGTTGCGCATCCAGTTCCGGCTTGTGCACTTCCTGGATATCGACGTGCACCTCGCGCGAACTGCCCTCGGATTTCAATCGCTTCTGCAAATCCTGCTTCAGCTTGTCGATTTCCGCGCCCTTGCGCCCGATAATGATTCCCGGACGCGCCGTCTTGATAATGATCCGCAGCTTGTTGCCCGGACGCTCGATCTCGACCGAGCTCACACCCGCCGACTTGAGCTTTTCCTTCAGTTCGGTCTTGAGCTTATAGTCTTCGAGCAGCAGCTTGTCGTAATCCTTCTCGACAAACCAGCGCGATTTCCACGGCTTGGTGTAGCCGAGCCGGAATCCGTAAGGATGAACCTTCTGTCCCATATGTAACTCCTAAACTTTCTCAGTCGCCGGCCGTTAGTCGTTAGCCGCTGGTCATTAGCCACTGGTCATTAGCGAAACCAATTTCCCGAACGACTAACGACTATCGACTAACGACTGTTCTACTTCTTAGCCGTCGCCTTCTTGCCGGCCGCCTTCTTCTTCGCTGGCACTTTAGCCTTCGCCTTCGCTTTCGGCCTTGCGGGAGCCGCGCCCTTCGCTGACTTCTCCCCTGCCGCCGGCGTCGTTCCTGTCCCTACCGCCACGCCGTTCCGGTTTTTCTCCGCCAGCACAATTTCGATATGCGAAATGCGCCGCACATAGTGATACGCACGCCCCATCGGCGCCGGACGAATCCGCTTCATGCGCGGCCCATCGTTCGCCACCGCATGCTTCACGTACAAGTTGTCGAGATCGACATCCAGGCCCTTTTCCGTGCTCAGGAAGTTCGCGTTGTCGATCGCCGACTGCAACAGCTTGCCAACCGTCGCCGCCACGCGCTTCTTGGTGAAGGCCAGCGTATTCCGTGCCTCTTCCACGCGCCGTCCCTTGATCAGGTTCAGCACCAGCCGCGCCTTCTGCGGCGAGACGCGCATGTATCGGGCTTCAGCTCGAAATTCCATCGTCCCGTCTCCTCTACGCCTTCGGCGCCGACGGCGCTGACGGCGTTATGGCTCCAGGTCCGCCGGGTATGCCCGCCGGTTTCGCCGCAACCTCGGTCGCCGCTTTCATCGAGTGCCCCTTGAACTGACGGGTAAAGCTGAATTCGCCAAGCTTGTGGCCCACCATATTCTCAGTCACATATACCGGAATGAATTTCCTTCCGTTGTGCACGGCAATCGTGTGTCCCACCATCTCCGGGATAATCGTCGAGCGCCGCGACCATGTCCGCAGCACTTTCTTCTCGTTGCGCGCATTCATGGCTCCCACTTTCGTCGCCAGGTGCGCATCCACGAACGGTCCTTTTTTAGTTGAACGAGCCATAAATGTTTTTCCTTGAAACTCTGAAACCTTGAAACCTCGCTCTTAACCTTTTTTCCTGCGGTTCACGATAAACGTATCGGTCCGCTTATTGTTCCGCGTCTTGTATCCCCGCGTCGGCTGGCCCCACGGCGTTACCGGATGACGTCCGCCGGTTCATCGAAACGCCGCGGTTATGCGGACGCTTTCCCACCCAACGCGTGCGTCCCGCCTTACCCCAAGTGACGTTTTCGTGGTCCGTATTCCCCACCTGCCCAATCGTCGCTAAACAATCGAGCAGCACCTTGCGGGTCTCGCCCGAAGGCAGCTTCACGAGGCCATAGTCGCCTTCTTTTGCGATCAACTGCGCCGCACCACCCGCCGAGCGCACCATCTGCGCGCCTTTGCCCGGACGCAGTTCCACATTGTGAATCGTCGTGCCCGGCGGAATATTCCGCAGCGGCAACGCGTTCCCCACCAGAATGTCAGCCTCAGGTCCGCTTAAAATCTTCTGCCCAACCTTCAGTCCATCGGGCTGCACAATGTAACGCTTCTCGCCATCGGCATAGCTCAGCAGGGCAATTCGAGCCGAGCGCCCGGGATCGTATTCGATCGTTACCACCGTCGCCGGAATCCCGTGCTTGTCCCGCTTGAAGTCAATCGTGCGTAGCTTGCGCTTGTTTCCGCCGCCCCGGAACCGCATGGTCGTGTCGCCGGAATTACGCCGCCCGCCCGTCCGCAACTTTCCCTCAACCAGCGGTTTGTGTGGCTTCTTCGACGTAATGTCGTCGGTCACGAGCGTCGTGCGATAGCGCAACGTCTGCGTTGTCGGTCTGTAAGTTTT
>WNFE01001333.1_pt1 | contig 17857 bp, 19 predicted proteins | sample 5400451 | NCBI WGS metagenome assembly WNFE01 (sample SAMN13153344, study PRJNA577476) | soil metagenome | isolation source: 200 cm saprolite under Douglas fir tree site 2 hole 2 | place: USA:California | collected 2015-04-18
AATCTGTGGGGCGTTGCCGGTGCGCAAGCGGGAACGGTCTTCCCCAAAGCTGACATCACGCACATAATGGGAGCGATTTTCGATACTCCAATGCCCACGATTGAGGTCCAGCAAGCGCTCGGGACTCGCCTTGCAGGAGGAGAGGGTGGTGATGAGATAAACGACCTTGGTGGTGGTTTTGCCCGCCTTGGTCACGGTGCGAGTGAGTTGAGCGACTTGCGCGACAAACGGCCAGTAGGGTGCGAGATAGGCATTCATCTCGGTACTGACCTTGATGGTGCGCACCTCAACGCGTCCTCGTCGGCGGTCAACGGTCTCGGCCTGCAAGTAGCGTGCCTGCGGATCAGCAAAATAAGTCGCCAGGTCGGCGTAGAGCGTGGGCTGATTGCCTTTGACGGTCAAGACGGTCTCGGCCTGCAACTCATGCATGAGGCGCAGGAACGCGGCGTGGGTGTGCAAGGCATCAGCCGTACACACGCGCTGCCGGATGGGCAACGTCGGCAGCACCTGCTTAGCGACCGGGATCTCATTGGTTTTCTCGTCCACGCGCACTTGCCAGAACGTTTCCTGGCTGTGATGGGTAACGAAGGCCAGCAGATGCGGAGCGGTCTGCTCGCCCGATCTCGCTCCCCGCAGGGTCTTGCCATCGAGCGCGAGCGGCTCGTCGCTAGGAGCCGTCGCGGTGGCTTGCACCCAACTTCCCAGCACGCGCTCAATGGCGCAGGCATCCAACTGTGGCAACAGCCAGCGATACAGCGAGCCACTGGGGGTCAGACAGAGCCGGGAACCAAACACGCCCCGTAGCAAGGCCACGTGATCGCGACACCATTGCGCGACCGCCTCGGTCCCATCGCAGTTGCACAAGAGCGCTGTGACCAAACAGGGAAGTCGAGAAGGGCAGATCATAGCGTAAGCCATGCGCCCCGCGTGGATCAGGCACCGCTTCGAACAGGTCGGCCAGACTAGACAAGGCAACTTTTGTCAGCAAGACATCCACTTGCTCTTTGCTGAGGGGAGGGAGGACACTTCGGTGTGCGATAGAATACATGTGAGGCTGCTCCTTGAGAAAAGATTTGGATTGCTATCGCTATCTTATCTCTTGTGAGAAGCCTCTCTCAGCAATAATTCACAAGCCCTGCTTATAAGCAAGCAAGGCGTACGGAGCGAGTGTACAGATGGATATCGTTTGTTGGGAAAGGCCGGATTGGTGCTTCCTGTATACCTACTTATTCATTCAAATCCCACGTAGTCCCAGGCAGCCGATATAAATTGATGGCTTTGGCGTCTTGTCCAGGGTTGACTCTGTTTGAAGAGGGATTTTAATTCATTGATCTCGTACCATGTACGACAGTTCGCGTTATCCATCGTGCTATTAAAACAAGATGCCAGAGCATACTGTACATCTTCGCTCAAACGAGCGTGACCAAATCCTTCATTCGGCACATTCCATACCAACGATTCGATAAGAAAAGACGCGATATTGGTGGTCTGGGGAATCTTATCCTCCTGCATTTTATTTCGCAGATTTTTCAATATGCGGATAACCGCTTTATATCGCCTTCTTGTTTCATTGTTTTTCTGAATGCCGTTCTCATAGGTTTGGTCGGGCCAATTAATCACCTGACCACTGTTATCTGGGAGAAAGGTTATGCCACTATGATAGGCAGGTGTGCCGTCTGGATTATATCGCCCTGTATACAATCGATATTCAAACGCAGCAACTACATCCGCATCGATTCTGCCGGGTTTTTCATGGATATGAAATGCCTTGTTTCCCCTCGTGACACTCTTTTTCCCAAATTCGCGGACAAGTGCATATTCGACAAGCTGTTTAAATTCTTTGTAGGTGATCGATGTATCCCGCCGGTCAATAGCTTCAGGTCTCTCCGAGAGATGTGGGGGAAGACAATAATAGAAGGTACTTCTCAAGCAAACACGGATATCTACATCGCTGTCCTGCCGAATGCTCGTATTTGCTCGATAAGAGCCGTGAGGTTGAACATCAATATTCATTGTAGAGAGGGTTCCATCGTTTTTAACTGCCCGCTTAATCGCTCGCTCTGCAGCGTCGCATTTTATCCGCTCATTTTGATCGAGGGATTGTGCCCAGGATTGGAACGTCTCTTCCCAACTCATATTCATACTCCCCAGGTTATGGGGGTATTATAAGTATTCTTTATGGAAATGGCAAGAATGTTAGGCGACAACCATAATTGCCGTTAGTTTATCGCTTTACGTTTAGCCATAAGCACTTGGCGGCCACCAAAGATGATCAGTGGCCGCCAGTGTGTCCGGTGTACAACTTTATTTTTGTAAGGCAAGGTTCAATTTGGATGAATTGTACTTGACAGTTTGAACAGTCAAATTTAAATCTGAACCGGCTTAGCAAGCCACTTTGCGTTATTCGCTCTGTTAGGAACTGTCAAGTTCATTTGAACCATGCCTAAGACCACACTTTATTTTACGCCTACACCTGTTGAACAACAATAAACTTGGGGACTGGCAACAGCTATTTTGTGCTCAAAATTTGCGAAACTCACAACCTGTCGAAAAAATAAAGCCGGGAACTCAATACATAAGCCAGATATGCAAGAAACCCTTACCCCGGTCTGATCTGCAGATGGCGAAAGAATGGAACGGATATCCTAAGCAGGCAACACAACTCACAACTGCTGAGCAGGGGAAGCTCAGAAGGACCAAAAACCGAAACAGGCTCCTGGTTTGCTCTTAAGCACGAGAAAGCGAAGTCTTTCCTGCAACATTTCCCGTACGGTTATCTATGACGCTGATCTCGATACGATATCCCAAAGCACCGAGATAGCGTTGTAGCGTCCCTAACTGCATATTGGATGCAGCTTTCTCCAGGCGACTAATGGCTTGCTGCTTTAAACCAGCTCGTTCTGCAGCCTTACGCTGTGTCAATCCTTGTTCTTGCCGGATTTGATATAGTATGCAAGCAAGGTCGAGGGCCGTTTCCGCAGCGACATATTCTTGGCGTTCCTCATCGGAGAAAGCAGCAATGTAGTCGTCAATCTCATTGTAGGGCCTGGTAGTTTCACTCATATCTGCCGCTCCTCCCAATCTATTTTATAGGTACGAGCTCGTTCTAGCTCTCCCATATCAACTTTCTGCTGTTTCTTCACATATCCATCGGTCATGATAATCTCTTGGCCTTGACATTCTTGACCTCGGTTACTGGTATCATGTTCATCCCATCCTTTAGGACTTCTGTCTACAAGTTAATGGAGTCCTACCCCATATCCCAAAACGGCATCGCTGTCGTGGAAGGATCGAGGGGAGGAGCAACAATTTCTTGCGTCGATTACTCTTCTTGCCAGATGTTGAAGCCCAGACTACTCAGCCGAATTGACATTGCTTGAGTGCTTACCTGGAACTTACTGGCAAGATCGGTGAGCATTTCTTCGTCGCCGAAGTCAAGAGGTTTTTTCTGAATCTCAGTGTGTAGAAGACTGGCAGGCATTAGCAGAGCAGCCGCGAACCGGTTGGCCTCTCTTTCGCGTCGATCCTCGCCTGTAGAGGACTGTGCATCACGTCGATAGACGATGTAATGAGTATCAATGAAGAGAGCAGAGGGGTCGTCGCTTAGGTGCAAAACGAAGTGGCCTATTTCGTGCGCGATCGTGAACCGCTGCCGTACAAGAGCTTGCTTCTCGTTGTAGCCGATAACACCATGTCCTTTCTCAACAACCAGCAGGCCAGAAACATTTTCGCCTAGTGGGGCTGCTTCTGTTCGCAGGTTCAGACGATGTGCCACGAGTTCCACAGCTACAGGAACACGAAGCATTCCTGTCTGACGAAGAATATCTTCAGCGCGTGCATCGACCTGTGAAAATGTGGGCATGTTATCTCTCTAGTTTTCCATTCTAGCTTTGGTTTTACTAATAAATCCGGTCAATTGTCGTCGCGTTTCTGGATCGCCGTTTGCTGCGGTCTCAATTTGACTGATTGTCCGCTCGTCGAGCTTGATTGGGACCTGTGTTTCGAGCAATTCGTCGCGTTGAGGAATAAGAAGCGCGAGTTCAGTACCTAAAATCCCAGCAATTTGCCAGAGGACATGAAGGGGTGCGTGCTGGCGTCCTGCTTCTATATTTACGATAGAGGCGCGGCTAACGCCAAGCCGAGTGGCGAGTTGAGCTTGACTGAGTTTAGGTCTCGATCGCTCTCTCACGTGTCGTATCTTTTCTCCTACGGCTTGGTAGAGAAACTCATCATCGGACATCTTACCCATCTTAATAAGTATTATAAACTATTTGACATGGATGTGTCAAGTGTAGTAAACATGATTTTTATACAAACATGTTTATGTACGCCACGGCTTGACATCGTGTCTGATCGTATGAGAGAATGGTAGAAATAGATACAGATGGCGGCGCAGCATATCTGCGCCATTAGCGGCTTGCCCGGCATAAGGGCGAAAGGTTTGATGAGATATGGAAAATCAAGTGGCGTCGGAGAGCGGGGAAATTGTTCCAGTAATTGAGCTGGCAGACATTTTGGAGTTCGCCGAACGTGATGAAGAAGTTCCTCACGCCAGGGAGTACCGGGTTCACATCGACGGTGAAAAAGTCACAGTCGATACGCCATGCCCGACAGGTGAATTGCTTCTCAGCAAGGTCGGAAAACGGCCATGCGCCTTCGAGCTTATTGAGGAATTCGTGCATCACGAGAACTGTGTCGTCGAGCCGGACGAAGCGGTCAACTTGCGTAAACATGGCCTCAAGGGATTCATTACCGCCCATAAGGAGATCGTAACCATCTCCATCAACGATAATCCATATCAAATCGAGCGCGGTGAGCGCACTGTGGCAGAAATCCTCTCAAAGGTCGGCCAGACACCAGAGGGATACATTCTGCTGGAAGAGAAGGATGGCCCACCTATGCCCTTGCCGCCTGATCTTCCTGTCACTATCTGTGGCTGCGAAGTTTTCCACTCGCAGGTGCAGTCAGGGGGATCATCCTAGTCATGGCGTACCCGAAAGAAGAGACTGAGGAACTCAAGCGTTACTGCATCAAACTGAGTTTACTCTCCGAGGCTGGCGTAAGCTTTCTGTATATGGAGGGGCTTCGCCTTCCGGCTGGATGCGAGCCCTCTGTTTGTGATGGGCTACTCTGCCCGGTGCCAAAAGACGGCTATCCTTCACGACTCTACTTATCTATGCAGGTAAAATCCCCCTATACCCGAAACTGGAATGTGAGTAACCTCCGGATTGGGGAAAAAAACTGGTTTGCGTTCTCGTGGAAGGTAGAGCTTACAAACCCGAATCTGGCTCAATTGTTGGTCGCTCACCTCGCAGGGTTCACGAAGGAAAAATGAAAACAGAAATCAAACTTACTGGCAGGCTATACGCCGAAATTATCCGTGATTTGACGCGCCCGCACCCTTTTGCGGAGGAGCGCATCGGGTTTGTATTCGGGCGCATGGGGTCGCTTGGGCGGCTGATACTGCTTAACCGCTATCACTCCATACCGGACGACCAGTACGTGAATGATCCAACTGTCGGGGCCCGTATCGGAAGGGAAGCCCTGACATGGGCAATGCAGGCTGTGTATCAAGGTCGTCCAACTCGTGAAGGCATTTTTCATATTCACCTGCATGGACACAAAGGAGAAACACGGATGAGTGGGGTGGATAGTCACGAGGTTCCAAAGCTGCTGCCTGGATTTCGGTCGATGGGCCGCGATGCCGCTCACGGCATCATTATCCTGAGCTTGGATCACGGATCAGGATGGGTTTGGCACCCCGGCAACAAGGAGCTTTTCCCTGTGGATAGCATTAATATCATAGGTGTTCCCATCGGGGTATTCGAGCAGGGAGGAAAAAGATGAGTACGGATCGGTATTCGCGTCAGTCATTTCTGGGGTCTTCCGCCGAAGCTATGATTTCCCGATGCACCATTGGCATAGTGGGTCTGGGTGGTGGGGGATCGCATATTGTCCAGCAGCTTGCACATATCGGCTTTCAACGTTTCGTCCTCTATGACGATGATGTTGTCGAGGAATCAAATCTTAATCGCTTAATCGGAGCTACTTCCGCTGATGTACTCGCTGAGACGCCTAAACTCCATCTCGCCAAAATGATGATTTACGGCCTTCAGCCGAAAGCAAGCGTCAGGGGTTTCGCATGCAAATGGCAGGAAAAGCCAGAGCCGCTTCGCGAATGCCAGATCGTATTTGGGTGTGTGGACAGTTACAAAGGCCGTGAAGAACTCGAAATCGCGTGCAGGCGCTACCTTATGCATTATATCGATATCGGGATGGACGTGCATGGAGAGGAAAAGCCAGTGATCGGGGGCCAGGTGATATTGTCCTCACCCGGAGGTCTGTGCATGAGGTGCATGGGCTTTCTAACCGATGACAAGCTCGCTCAGGAAGCGGCTCTGTACGGCAATGCTGGTCACCGTCCACAGGTAGTGTGGCCAAACGGCGTTTTGGCATCCACTGCCGTGGGACTAGCTGTTGACCTTGTCACAAACTGGACACGTTGGGGTCGCTCTCACGCTTACCTTGCTTACGATGGGAATGAGGCGACGGTAAAGGAAAGCATTACACTTCGGAATATAAGAATTGGCACATGTCCCCATTTCTCAGACAGTGACGTTGGAGATCCCATTCTAGTAGAATTATAGTGGTGGCATTCCACAAAAGGCATTGCCAGAGGAATAACTGACAAGTGTTTGTTGTATGTAAGACGAAAAAGGGAAAATTCTTTGTGGATATCTGAACTTCAAGTGATTAATGTAAAATCCTTTGCTGACTCCGGGCTTTTACAGCTGAGTAAAGGGATAAATGTTATTGTTGGCAAAAACAATGCTGGAAAGTCCACGCTTCTACAGTCTGTGCTTTGCATGCAATCAACTAATCAACAACATCCCTTTAGTCAGCCTAAAGAAGCAAGGCGTATTGGAACATCGGAATCTACCGTTCGCATCCGTTTACAAGACATAGAAGCAGCTTACTTTAACACTCAGGGGATCTCAGACGGAGAGCAGGGTGATTTAACAATATCGTTTACCTCTGACGCGCTACCCAGGGCATTTACATTTACCCCCGAAGGAACTAACAGTGCGGCAATCCCCGATGTCAAACTTATAACGCACCAAGAACCAAATAATTTTATTCTCCCTTATACGATTAAAAGATTTGCTCAAGGCTTCAATACTCTCACGAGCAACACCACCGCTCAACCAAAGTGGGTGCTTGAATCGCTTACCCAACTAACAGAAAAAATTCAACCATATACACAGTCTACGCATCCTCTTCACGAACAGTTTGACAAGTTGTGTCAGGGTCTTATCGGTTCCCGTATGGGTATAATTGAAGGCGCAAATGGACACTTACCAGGCATCTATACAAGCCAGAATGGAAGTATTCCACTTTCACAAATGGGAGATGGTGTGCCTCACATTGTGGGGTTGATTGTACATCTTTTAAAAGCGAAAAAAAGACTATTTATAATTGAGGAATTAGAAAATGGTATTAACCCGGAACCACTTAAGCTTTTACTTGAAGAAATCAAACGAAGCGCAAAAGAACGGCAGAATCAATTCCTCATTAGCACACATTCAAATATTGTTTTACAGTCACTCGCTAGCGAAGAAGATTGCAAAATTATTGAAGTAACCCAGGCCCAATTTAGGCCCGGAGAAATACCTGAGTCATCTTGCATACAGATAGAAAGAGACGATGTAGAAGCACGCAGGCGCGTTTTAATGAATTTGGGTTACTCGCTCGCTGACAGCGATATGTTTGATGGATGGCTTATCCTCGAAGAAGCAAGCGCGGAAACGGTCATTCGCAAATTCTTGATACCCCAATTTGCCCCGAAGTTGATAAACGTGCTCGGTATTATCGCGACAAGGGGTTATACCCAAGTAGAAAATCAGTTTATGGCACTAGCGCAAAATTTCTTGTATCTGCATTTGACCCCAGCATATGAAAAAAGGATTTGGGTGATCATCGACGCAGGCGAACGTGAGAACCAGGTAATCGAACGTCTCCGACATGATTTTAAAAGTTGGCCACCCGAACATTTTGACCAGTTTGGCGAACACGACTTTGAGAAGTATTATCCTTCCTGCTTCCAGGATGAAGCAGAAAAGATACTTACACTTCCTGATAACAGCGAAGAGGCAAAAAAGAAGAAACAGGAAGCAAAAAATGCACTTAGAATAAAAGTAATGAAATGGATCGACGAAGATATAAGTCGAGCAAAACAAGGGTTTGAATCTAGCGCTCAGGAAGTTATAGGCAAATTGAAAAACATAGAAAGCAGACTATTAAAAAATCCTATCCAGGGGTCAAGGCAGAATATTCCCAGAATCCTACGCTAAGGGTAGAGACATGAGGATTTATATGGCTTACAGGGGTCACTACACTTTGGTAATTCCGTCAACTGGGAATATCTGCCATCACCCCTGGACACGGCTAAATCAGTCTATGCACAGCTTGTACAACGTTCGGATTTGATACAGTATGCAAGCAAGGTCGAGGGCCGTTTCCGCAGCGACATATTCTTGGCGTTCCTCATCGGAGAAAGCAGCAATGTAGTCGTCAATCTCATTATAGGGCCTGGTAGTTTCATTCATATCTGCCGCTCCTCCCAATCTTTTTTATAGGTACGAGCTCGTTCTAGCTCTCCCGTATCAACTTTCTGCTGTTTCTTCACATATCCATCGGTCATGATAATCTCTTGGCCTTGTCGAAAAAAGAAGAAGACGCGAGCGATGTTCTTGTCACCTATCCGTAGCTCGAAGATATCATATTCACGAGATAGTCTTTTCTTGCAATCCCTATTCATTATCTCACATCTTCGATCGACATCTTGTAAATAAAGGTAGGACCGGGGTCTCTGCCTCTGCAGGCAACGCTTCAAAGCAACGCTTTAGCAACGGTATCTGCTTTATACTCTCATCAAGGTTGATGCATGAAAGCTGCTCTCAAGAAGCAGACAGAACACACATGGAGGGAAATCAATGGCTGACGTACCTGATCGTCTGTTGCCCGCCAGCCAGCCAGCTGCGTCTGGGGCTGCTCGGGCCGATCTTCCCAGCGCCAAGCCGCTGTCTCGTTCATTGCTGATCCTGCTTACCTGCGGGGTTGCTGGTACTGCGCTGTTTCCGATCATCTATGTGCTTGAGGGCGCGACCCGTCCCGGCTATGATGCCTGGCGGCAAACCATCAGCGCACTCACCCTGGGTCCAGGTGGATGGATCCAGCAGCTCGATTTTGCTCTCTGTGGCGTGAGCGTCCTCTGGATGGCATTTGTCTGGCGCGAGATCCTCAAAGGCGGCGTGTGCGCGACCTGGTATCCCATCATTCGTGGCATTGAAGGACTGGGACTGATTGCTATTGCGATCATCACACAGGACCCGCTTCATACTGTCTTCCTTGTAGTGATCGTGAATGCCATGTGTTTCGGCTTATTCGTCATCGCCCGGCGCTTCTGGAAACAGCCTCTTTGGCGCGGCTGGGCGACATTTTCGGTGGCCTGCGGCCTCTGGCCGATGGTTGTGATGCCCCTCTTCGGTGTCGCCCTGAACACACACGGTGTGTTGAGCGGATATGCTGGCCTCTTCGAGCGCCTGGCAACCAACGCTGACACCATCTGGTCGCTCGTGTTAGTCGCGCTTTTGTGGGTACGCCGGCCAATAGGTGTCTGAGAACTTCCAAGTGGCAAACCCTAATGAATTTTGACGACCGAATGCAGCAAGAGACGTAAGCCGTCCTGTAGGGACAAGGGGCGGGGTGGGGTGGATGAGGGGGCCTTGTGCTTGTCCTCGTCCGGGTGAGATGCTCCAACGGGTCAGCATGAAACCCTGGGGGAATCGCCATTCACCAGGACAAGCACAAGGCCCAATACATTTCACTTAAGGACAAAAGGGGGAAAAAGAAGACAAGAAAGCTCCGATCTGGCACACTACCAGAAAGCCTAACAACAAGGAGCTTTCTGATGTACAGATTACGGCAATTGGACTTGGATGACAAGGTATGTGACCAGGTGGATATGACCCTGTTGGCCCAGGTGTATCCCAAAGAAGCGATCGAGCGCTGCGTCGGGCAGAGTCAGCCCTGGGCGAGCAAAGCGCGGCGGGTGCGGCAGACTACGCTGCTGGCTCTGGTGCTGTTTGTGATCGGGATGGCGCTGTGGAGCCGCCTGAACCAACGTCTAGTGTGGGACAAACTGGTCGGCAAGCTCAGCGCGCTGCATCCGGGGGAGCCCCAGAGCCAGTTGAACGCTTCCGCGTTGAGCGGGCGCCGCCAGGAACTGGGCAGCCAGGGCTTGCAGGCGCTGATGCACGAGTGCTGTCAGGTGCTGGCGCAGCCGCAGACGATGCCCAGCGCCTTCTTTGGTCGCTATCGGCTCATAGCCATCGATGGGACGGTCTTCAACACCGCCGACACCCAGGCCAATGAGGCAGCCTTTGGGCGCAGCAGCAATCAATATGGGAAAGGGGCCTATCCACAGGTGCGCTGTGTGCTGCTGGCCGAGTGTGGCAGTCATGCCGTCGTCGAGCTCGAGATCAGCCGCTACGATGGCTCGGAAGTGCATGGCGCGCACCGCTTGCTCGACGAGCTGGGGCGGGACACGCTGGTGTTGGTGGACGCCGGGATCATCTCGGGCGGGTTTCTGGAGCACGCGCGGCAGCGCGGGGTGCAGGTGCTGGGGGCGTTGGAAGCAGGCGTGTGGGAGCACCTGCCTGGCCAACGGCGCCTGGCCGATGGCTCGGTACTGGTCTGGGTGCCCCCCACCTGCCCAGGCCAGGCGCACTATCCGGTGCAGCGTGGCCTGTGGGTGCGCATCCTTTCCTATCAGGTGACCGATGAGCGGCTGGGAGAAGTGGGTCAGGTGTACCGGCTGGTGACCACCCTGCTCAATCCACAGGTGGCTCCGGCTCTGGACCTCATTGGACTGTATCATGAACGCTGGGAGGTCGAACTGGTGATTGACGAGATCAAAACGCACGAGCGCGTCCAACGCAAGGTCTTGCGTTCCAAGACGCCCGAGGGGGTGCGAAAGGCGACTCTACGGGATCTTTTTGGCCCATTACGCGGTGCGCGCCCTGATGGCGCAAGCCGCGGTGGAGGCCGAACTGGACCCGGATCGTCTCAGCTTCACCGAGGGCTTATTTGTCCTGACGGAGACGCTGGATCTGGCCCTCCTCGTGGAGCCAGAGGAGGCGACCGCGCCACTGCTGAGGCGGGTGCGCCAGCAGATGGTGCGCCAGCTCTTGCCCGCCCGTCGCCTGCGCATCAACCGTCGGGAGGTCAAGCAGGTCTACAACAAGTACAAACCCAAGAAGCGCCAGATACCTCCACCTGCGCCCTTTGCGCCTGAGGAGCAGTTTCTCGATTTTGTCGACCTGCTTGATCCTCTCGCCTCTGAGCTGCACGTGGGAGGGCCTTAAGTGAGATGTATTGGGCCTTGTGCTTGTCCTCGTCCGGGTGAGAGGATCCAACGGGTCAGCAGGAACCCCTGGCGGAATCGCCATTCACCAGGACAAGCACAAGGCCCCCTCCCATCTCCGCATCCGCCCCTTGTCCCTACAGAACGCCGGGGACGCAAGCGTCCCGATGGGCGTGATTACCCTCTTCGATTGGAAAAATTCATCAGGACGGAGGCAGACATTCCCCGATTCGGTTGTCAAAAATCATCAGGGTGACGGTTCAACCTGTTAAGGACTCTTCTTCACAATTGAACCGTGCCTTAAAGAATCATTCCCAGGAAAGTGCGCGTGCGTTCGTTTTGGGCATGGTCAAAGACCTGCTCGGGTGTTCCTTCCTCCACAATCACGGCCTGATCCATAAAGATCACGTGGTCGGATACATCGCGGGCAAAACCCATCTCGTGTGTGACTACCACCATGGTCATCCCTTCTTCAGCAAGCTGGCGCATTACTTTGAGTACTTCACCCACTAGCTCGGGGTCAAGGGCGGAAGTAGCCTCGTCGAAGAGCATCAGCTTGGGATTCATGGCAAGAGCGCGGGCAATGGCAACACGCTGCTGCTGGCCGCCGGAGAGCTTATGCGGAAAAACATGGGCTTTTTCAGCAAGGCCCACTTTCTCAAGCAGGGCCATAGCACGCTCAATCACCTCGTCCCTGGGCTGATGCAAGACGTGAATGGGTGCCTCGATCACGTTTTCCAGCGCCGTCAGATGGGGGAACAGGTTAAAGCGTTGAAACACAAAGCCGATTTGCGAGCGAATACGGCAAATGGTAGCCTCGCGATCCTCCACTAATCGTCCATTTTCCTCGCGATAGCCTATCATTTCACCTTCAATGTAAATGCGTCCGCTATCGATCTTCTCCAGGTGATTAATGCAGCGCAGCAGCGTCGTCTTGCCAGAACCGCTGGGTCCAATAATCACTACGACCTGTCCACGCTTCACGGAAAGATTAACACCATTCAAGACTGTCAGATGACCAAAGCGTTTAACGATCTTCTCGGCACGTACCATCTCATTCCCATTTGCTGGTTGTATGCTCATGCTTATTGTTCCTCCCTAGCGTCCACTAACCAGGCTACCACCAGTACGCGAACCAAAACCTATCATACGCTGAGTCCAGTTCTTTTTCTCGCGGATTTCGGCTTTCGTCAGACGATTGGGGTCCAGGCGATTCTCAATCCAGTTCTGTACAAAGCCCCACAGGGTAGTAAGAAGCAGGTAGTACAGGGTGGCGAGAACAAGCAATTCAAAAATGCTAAAGGTTGGCGAACCTAAGATCTCAGCAGTATGGGTCAGTTCAAGAAAACCGATTACAGAGGCAATCGATGTGGTCTTGAGCATATTATTGAATTCATTGCCCAGCGGCGGCACAATCACACGCGCTGCTTGCGGCAACACAATGCGCCGCATGGCGAGTGGATAACGCATACCTAACGATTTTGCTGCCTCCATCTGACCCGGATCTACCGATGTAATACCAGCACGGATGATCTCTGCCATGTATGCACCTTCATTGAACGAAAAGGCGATCAATACAACTACGAAGTCGGGAAGCAGGAAAGCGGGATTTTGAATTACTCTTGGAAGACCATCCCAGAGCAAGAGAACCTGTACCAGAAGCGGACTACCGCGAAAAAACCAGATATACGCACGAGCAGGCCCTATGAGAAAGGGAAAACGCGACATACGCATCAAGGCAATAAAGAGGCCAATAATGACACCACACGTCTGAGCAACAACTGATATCCACAGCGTTGTCCAGGCGGCCTGAAGAAAAAACAGGTTAGGGTCCTGATAGAGAAAATGGAAGAAAACATCCCAGCGGAACACGGGCAGCCTCCTCGCACAAAGTTTCTGGCCTCCCATGCAGATAAATGGGAAGCCAGAATTGAACCAGAAATCAGTCTTTTAGGCGTAGTTTGTCCGACGATCGCCCAGACTGATCTTCTGGGCATCGTTCAACCCCCACTTTTTGAAAAGGGCATCATACGTACCATCACTCCTTACCCTCTGAAAGGCCGTCTGAATGGCATTAAACATGCTGGTATCACCTTTACGCACAGAAATGCCCTCGGGGGCAGCATTGACTACAGAACCGCCAATCACAAACATACCAGGATTCAGCTTGATGTAGTAGTCTGTGACCGGCGAGTCTTGATACGTTGCAACGACGCGCTTATTCACCAGTAGTTGGATGACATCTGTTTGGTCTTTCAGGATCGTGAGTTTAATAGCTGGCTTTCCTGCTCCTGTACAAGACTTACTGGCAGCATTCAAGTCATCTAGCTCTACAGTGCCATCCTGGACACCAACAGTGAGTCCGCACAGGTCATTGACGCCCTTAATGTTCATGGGGTTGCCATTCTCTACTAATAGCGACTCACCTGCACTGAAGTAAGGCACGAAATCAACCTTCTTCTTACGCTCGTCGTTAATGGTCTGCGCAGAGATGACGACATCATAACGCCTGGCCACCAGGTCGTCAACGATCGTGTTAAAATTCGCCTTGAGGATAGTCGTTTTCAAACCTATGCGCTGAGCCATCGCCGTGATCAAATCAATATCAAAGCCTGTCGCCTGCCCAGTCGTGGTATCGACAAATTCCTGTGGTGGATAGGTCGTGTCACTTCCAACGGTCAAAGTTCCTGGAGTAATCAGGTCATTGGGGGGAGTGATTGTAGGTGTTTGTGGATTAGGCGTGGGAACAGAACTGCCTGTAGTACTCCCGCATGCTGCAAGCAGCATAGCAAGCAGAACCAAAACTCCAACAAATATGATGCCTATGGGAGTGTGCCGGTCTCGTCTCCTGCGAAATAAAGTTTCCATTATGAAACCTCCTCTGGTCAACGACTATAGATTTTGGAAACAAATCGGTGTAATGCAGTGATTACACAGGTACAGGCAAGGCCATCTTATTTTTTCCTGCTATCTGTACCTGTTTGTAACTACGTTTCTTGAGGGTAGTGTATCACAACAGTTAATAATGCGGGATAGAAAAAATCACAATCCCTTCACATCACCACAAAATAGCCTCGAAAATGTGCATTCCGGTCATCAGGTGTGCTAAACTAGAAGTAGGGAAAGTGGTTAACTTCGAAACACAATTCGTTCATAAGATAGTCTCATCAACCTAGATACACCAGGAGGGTGTACTGTGCCCATCGAATTTGATCGCAGTATGTGCTGTGATCTCAATGAGACCATCTCGCGCGAGTGGCTCATTACAAACGGACTGGGAGGATACGCAGCAGGCACAGTTGCAGGCACGCTGACCCGTATGCAACATGGTCTGCTTGTGGCATCACTCTGCGAAGGAACTTCGCCACGACTACTACTGGCAAAGCTCGATGAAGAAGTGCTTTTTGACCAGCGTACCTACTACCTTGGCACCAATGAGTACCGGGACGGAACTCTCAACCCGGCAGGCTTCGTCCACCTTGAGACATTTCGTCTCGAGGAAGGCTTCCCCATCTTTACCTACCGGCTCGGTGGCATTGATGGGATTCTGCTCGAAAAACACATCTGGATGCCTCAAGGTCTGAATACTACCTATATTCAATACCGTGTGCTGCGCACAAACGCTACTCACGGACGCGTATACAGGAATACAGCCTGGAACGGCCTTGACGGGGACTCGCACTACAGGTACACCCATTACCATGAAGATTCCGATGCGCAACAACGGGTTGTCTCTCTCACTCTCCTACCGTTTGCCGCGTACCGCCCATACGACGAACCTCAATACGGTAGCAACGAGTGGCATTTCCAGGTACAAACACATCAGCCGGAACAGATTTCCAATGAAAGAGTGCAACAGCAGCATGGCCAGACTGAAAATGCCCTCGCTGGTTGTACGATTCGCGCCCGGGAGGGGGCACATCCTTATCATATCTTCGCGGTCGGCCATGCAGACAGCGAGATCACATTTATTCCCACGGGCGTCTGGTATTGGCACTTCTTACACCGGCATGAACAGGCGGCAGCGACAGATGATCTGTACCTTCCTGGAGTCTTCCGCGCCAGGCTGTGGCCTGGAGAAGACTCTTCCTTGACGATCATCGTTACCGCCGAAGAACTGTCATCACAGACCTTCAGCACAAGCAAGCTGACCCTTTCCTATCGAGACGAAGTAGAATACCAGCGCAGCTATCTACAGCCTCAACGCTATTTTGGGGAAGGAGGTGAAACGGCACATACACTTCCCGTACTACCTATCGCATCTCCATCTGGCGCAGCAGAGGAAGACGAAGAGTTCTTACGTTTTCTACTGCAAGCTGCAGGGCGCTTTCTAGCAAAGCGCACAATACCGTTTAGCGATTTCCCAGGTGATCACTCTCCGTTCTTTAACACTACCGAGAACATCCCCATACTTGTCCCTGGCTATTTCGATATGCAGGACAATACGCGGGATACATTGATCGCTCTTCCAGGTCTGTTACTGGCTACCGGGCATTTCTCGGAGGCCCAGCGCATTTTACGCAGCCTCGCACGGTATTTCAAACAGGGATTGCTTCCTGACCGGTTGCCTGCACCCGGGCATCCTTTAGAGGAGCGGGACTATGGAAGCGTGGATACGACGCTCTGGTACTTCTACGCACTTGACTACTACCTGCGCGCCACTCGCGACTACGAACTGCTTGATGATCTCTATCAACGCCTCGACGAGAGTATCTCCTGCTACATACAGGGGACCTTTAATGGCATCCACGTAGACCCCCAGGACGGGTTACTGGCAGCGCACCGGCCGGGAAAGGCGCTCACATGGATGAACGTCGCTGTTAAACGTGTACCGGTAACTCCCCGCTATGGCAAACCTGTCGAGGTCAATGCCTTATGGTATCATGCCCTCTCTCTCATGCATGAATGGTACCAACGCCTCTACCAGCTGGGAAGAATTAGCCATACCACCGGGTATTACGAAGAGCACAGCTTGCAATGTAAGCGCAGCTTCAACGAGCGCTTCTGGTACTCTGACGGTGGCTACCTGTATGATGTGGTAGATGGGCAGGATGGGGATGATCCCAGCATCCGACCGAACCAGTTGCTGGCATTTTCTTTACGCTATCCTGTTTTGGATGAAAAGCATCGAACAGAGGTGTTGGAGCTTATTAACCGGCAACTCGTCACACCCCATGGATTGCGTACCCTGGCTCCTTCTGAGGCAGGATATCAGGGTCATTTCCAGGAAAAACTGGAGGACCAGCAACGCGCCTTACACCAGGGCAACTCATGGCCCTGGCTGATCGGGCCGTACATCGATGCCTTGCTCTGCGTGGAAGCATCGACTTCCTCTACGGATGCGCTCCAGCATAAAAATTCACACCTGGAGCGCGTACTGCGAAAGGGACTCCAGTTACTTGAGCCATTGCGCAAAGAACTCAGCCTGGATGTGCTGGGAATGCTTGCAGGTGCATACGAAAGCGACGCACCAGGCGCCAGAAGCATACCTGCATCAGCCCTCAGCATCGGGGAAATCCTGCGTGTGTATAACCTTTTAGCGCACCTGGGAGTTAGATATCAAGATCGTGCGCTCTTAGTTTAAGTACATCCTTGCCACTTCTGCACATTTTTCCACCAAGTTATCCACATCCGATGTGGATAACTTGGTAGCAGGGACATTTCATGCGCACCGGCGCAAACTTCGTGGCTTGATGAGATATCCACGCCAAAAGTGGATAAGTTTTCCACATCTTCCACAAGTAAGCGCTGATCTCCCAGTTTTCCACAAACCTGGTGCATAAGTTATCCACATCTTCCACATTCCGCTATTAACCACCTGGTTTTCCACAATAAAGGTGGAAAACTTTTCAACACTTCGCACAATCAATCCCCCAGCCAATCGCTTTTCCACATTTGCAGTGCATAAGTTTTCCATATCCTGCTCATAGTAGGCCATACCGGTAATTGTCAAGGGGACAAGAACAGGAGGGGACGATCTATTAAAGAACGGTTAAGAAGCCAAAAAAAGTGGATAAATCGGCTAAATTTGTGGACAACCTCTCAGAATTGTGCATAAGTCCTTGATTATTTCTCCCCTGTTTTCTTCTGGAAAAGATCACGAGCAACTTATCCAGACTTATCCATAACTGCGACCTCAAAATCTTATCCACAATTGCTGTGGATAAACTTTCCACACGCTCTACCATCAAACGGTACAATGGGTTTTTGTCCACATTCGAGGTGGATGACTTACCAACAGGGAGATAAGCTTAAAAGTTATCCCTATGCCCGGTGGATAAGTTATCCCCATACTGCTCGATCCTCGAATTGCTCCTGCATGGTTATCCCCATTACTCATGAGATTATCCACCGCAGCTACATGCTTGTCCCCACGCTATCCACCGCGGTACAGCCTGTGGATAAGATGTCCACAGGCTGTACCGCGGCTCT
>WNFE01007920.1_pt1 | contig 17856 bp, 17 predicted proteins | sample 5400451 | NCBI WGS metagenome assembly WNFE01 (sample SAMN13153344, study PRJNA577476) | soil metagenome | isolation source: 200 cm saprolite under Douglas fir tree site 2 hole 2 | place: USA:California | collected 2015-04-18
CAGCGACCCAGCTCGCTAATCCAGGCCAGGGTGATTTCGCTGTCTGCCTCTAGCCGCTTGTTGAGGGCTTCCTCGGCGTCATCGACCTCGGTGCGGGCGCGGCTGGTCTCGCCGCGAGCAATTGCCAGCGCGGCCGCATGCTGGCGGGCGTCGCTGCTGAGCGCGGCGAGAGACTTCACCTCGGCTGCCCACTCACTGACTTGGCTGTTGAGGCGGCTGATAAGTTCGCGGGCGCTGGCGAGCAGCTGCTCGGTTGTGCCGCCATCGTGGATGTCAGCTCCGGTGAGGGCTTCCATCGCGGTGGCGAGCTGCGCATCCAGTGCCTGGGTGTGGGCATGGTGGGCATGGGCTGCGGCTTGTTCACGTTCGAATGCGCTGTGATCGCGGGCGGCGACAGCGTCGTCCATAGCCTGGGCGGCTGAGTCTGCATCTTTGCTGCTGGTGTCCTCGGCTCGCCGCGCTGTCTCCTTGGCGTGTGTCACAGTGCCGTGCAGGGAGCCTACTAGCTCGCGCAGGGGCTCGACGTCCTGGCCCTTCCGGTAGGCCTCACGCCGGGTCAGCGTGGCGATGCGGCCACGGATTCGGGCGGATTCCATATTGATGTCGCCCCGGCGGGTCCGGATGGCTGCCAGGGCGAGAGCCGCGGACTTGCGGGCGTCTTGCGCTGCCGTGGTTTTCTCGCCTACCTCGTTAATCGCGGATTCGGCAGCCGCCACGGCGTCAGCACGTGCGGCGCTCGCGGCGCGGGCGTAGCTGCGGTAGGCATCGCGGATCCGGCTGAGGTGACGGCTTGTTTCTTCCAGGTCGGTTACCGCGGCCGCGTGACGGTCGAGACGCTCGAACCCCTCGGCGAGGTCGCGTACGATCACCTCCGACACTGGCGGGAGGCTATCCCGGAGAATGTCGCTGAGCCCTCGCTCGTCCAGCTTGTCTGAGAGCTTCGGCCGTCGTAGCTGCAGCAGGGTCCGCCGCAGGGCGGCGTACCGGGTGTCGCTGAGGCGGTAGAGGGCGTCGTTGACCGCGGAGCGGTGGGAGGCAGGGTCTGCGTGAAGCAGGCTGGGACGGCCGAGGGCAGCTTGCTCGGCGAGAGCCGCTGCTAGCTGCTTGGCGTTCAGCGGCTCAGCCCCGGGCCTGCCCACCGAGAAATGCATGCCGATGCGCGCCGCGGTGGTGAAGTAGTGTGCCTTGACCGGGCTCTCGCGGGTGCCTTCCAGCATCGCTCCAGCGCTGAAGTACTCGCATCTGCCGTCGGGGAGGCGTCTGCCGAACTCGACCCAGGTGTAGCCACGTTCGCTGGTGCGCGCGCCCGTCTTGTCGAAGTCGATGAGCCACAGGCGCATGCTCCGGTTGCTGCCGCCGAAGGTTGACAGCCGGGAGGGCGTGAGCTCGGCGTCCAGCAGGTAGGGAAGAAGCACCTCCAGTGCCATTGACTTGCCCGTTCCGTTGTTCCCGCGCAGCAGCAGCCGGCCGTTGTGGAACGCAAATACCTGCTCGTCGTACAGGAAAAGGTTGAGGATTCCCGCCCGCAGGGGCTGCCATCGGCTCCGGGTCGGCTCGGGGATACCGAGGATAATGTCCATCGGCAGAGTCGCAGTCACGGGGTGGGCTCCTGGTCCATGTCCGGGAAAATGTAAACTTGCTCTGCGCGGTGGTCGCCCTGCTGGTCGCTGGCACGTGCTGGCGCAGCGGCATTCATCTCACCTGCAGTCGCGATATCGGCGACCTGGGGCCGGTAGCGGCCGGCGGCTGGAAGCAAGGTGAACCCTGAGTGATCAACCGCCGCCAGGCCGAGATCAGCCAGCAGGTCCAGCGCAGCCGAGGCCAGCTGGACCGCGCCGTCGGTGGTCTGGTAGCCGCGCGCCCAGGTTGGGTTCGCCCGCAGGCGCCCTGCGATTACCCGTTCGGCACTGTGGCGCGGATGGCGAACCGGTCCGGCTGGGACCGCCCCAGGCTGCAGCGCGCTCAGCAGCAGCAGCGCCGCGAACTTCACCAGGTTGTTTCCCTCCGGGAAGTGCACATCGGTCGCGATGCTGTCGGGATCGATCAGCACCCAGCCCTCAGCTCTGCGTTCCAGCACCATTCCGGCCTCAGCCGCCCAGTTCGCGATTCCGCCAATGGCTTGCTGCAAGTAAGTTCGCTCCACAGGGTCGAGATAGTGGAGGTAGAGCACGGGATCATCGAGCAGGACCCGCATGATGCGGTGGCGGGCGCGGCGGCGTAGCTGCTCCTCACCGGCCCCTGGGGTACCGGTGGCTGCATGAGGTGCTCGACGGAGGTGGCGAGGCTGGGCGGGTGAGGGGCGGCGATCAGATGACCAAGCCGACGATCATCAATGTCGTAGAGAGCATTGGCCTCCTGGTCATTGGTGTAGTCCCCGCGTGTCTCGACCACGCTGAGCACACCTAGGTCGACCAGGAGGGTTACCGCGTCCACCAGCGCGATCCGCTCGTCCCGGCGGGGAGTGAATTCGGTGATGTCCTCGGCGTCCGCGGTGATCGCCTGCACTCGCTCGGCGAGATCACGCAAGCTGATCTGCGGCCTGGTCGTATCGGACAACACTGCTGCGACCACGGCAAGCAGGCTGTACCGGCGCCGCGAGAACGGCCGGGGCGTGGAGCGCTTGGTCCTCGCTCCCCGGCGGGAACTCCGGCGCGCTGGGACTTTGCGCAGCCGCGCGAACCCGTGCCGGGCGTCCACCACAAGGGCCCAGCCGCATTTCTCGTCGAACCATCGCTGGAGCCAGGCGGCATGGGCGATGACGTCGCTGAAGTCAGCGCCAGAACGCCGGTCGAGCAGGGGACGGGCGAGCAGCGTACGGATGGCCCTGGCCCGGACTGATGCGGCCTCCTGTGCGCTTACGGTCGTCATAGCGTCTCCCGCCGGGCATGAAGTGACTGGTCGAGGATGCTAGGTGGGGTGGCATCCGCCGCGGCGCGCCCGGCAGTTACCACGTTCTCCCGCCACTCCACGCAGATGCGGTAGTCGGGCAGCGTCCAGGTGCCCGTCGATGCTTCCAGCCGCGCGGCGCGGGGCGGCAACGGCTCGGCGACCTCGATCTGCATCGTGCCGTCGACGCTCAGAGCGTGGCGGGTGCCGTCCCGGCGTCGGCCTCCCCGCAGTGCACGGTATAGAAGGGAGGCGAGCAGACGCAGCATGGCGGGATCGACTGGGCCGCCTACTTGGGTGTTGATCTCACTGATGCTGACCACCCCAAGCCGTGTCAGGGCGTGAGCGGCGCGTTCGGCGCGCTGCTGGGTGGCACGCGCGGAGGCCGCCAGAGCCTGCTTGGCGGCGGAGCGATCTGCAACTTGCCTGGCCTTGCGCACATAATCGGTGTGACCGGATGCGCGGAGTTGGCGCGCCACAGTGACCGCGCAACGGTTTTCCCACCAGCTAGCCGAGGCAGAGACCGTGTCATCGTCGAGGACGATCCCCAGATGACGGGCGGGCGACAGGCCGAATGCCGCGTGCCAGAGCCGGTGGGCGTCGTCATCACTTTCGGCCGCTTCGAACCGGGCTGCGAGATTCAGCAGATCAGCGGAGCGGCTGGACGGGCTGGAAGACGATTCACGGATGCGCTCAGCGGCACGCGTGATTCCGAGGACGGCGGCGCGTGCCTTCTCATATAGTGCCCCGGCGCCCGTGCTCGCACCTGCTTCACCGCGAAACCATTCGGCCAGGCCTGTCAGGTGCGTCTGTGCCAGGAACGCCCAGGTCAGCGAGTCCTCACCGCTGTCAAGAAGAATCTGGCCAGATGCTGCCTGGCCTGCTGCCAGTGCAGCCTTGAGAACCGCGGAGTCGATCCTGTCGAGTGCATCCAGGCGCGCGCGGATATGACCAGCCAGGATGTCCAGGTCCTTGATGAAGTCATTGAGATAGGCGATCGTGTCCGCCTTGAACAACAAGAAATCCCGCGGGTCGAGGACCGGTGCGGCCAGCAGCCGGTTCACCTTCTGCATAAACAACGCCGCGTTCGCTGTCAGGCTCTTAAATCGCGTGTGCAGGTCCTCGCACAGTGCATAAACACGCTCACCGTCAGGCTGCGGCATGCACAGCACGCTGACGAGCTGGCCTAGCATCTCCTCAATCTGCCGGAGCGCGACGGCCTGGAGTCCGCCCACTCGCCGGAGTGCATCACCGAGGGCTGCGAGGGCCTCGTCAGCGGCCTCACCGCCCGGCGTCAGGTCGTATACGTAAGCTGATTTCTCGTAACTCTCCAGGCTCGTGGCGCGGGTGGTGTCGTAGTCCTGTGACAGGTTCCCCCACAAGAACAGCTGTTCAAGACGCTTCTTAACGTCGGCGACGCTGGGCATGTCATCACCGAGATCATCGACGCCAGGATCCAGGCGCGCTGAGAGTGCAGCGTGAACATCTTCGGGAGACAGCCGCCCCGTGTAACCTGCCGCAGCCTGGGCGAAGATCTCCATGATCTCGCGGTACACCGGTGCATCAGGCACAGTGGCATACCGCAGCAGCGGCTGCCCATCAAAGCGCCAGCGGACCATAGCAGGCTCCGGTCGTCGTGTCGTGGCATGGCCACAGTAAGCGGTCCCCCTGACATTTCCGGGCGCATAAGCCCCGGCGGCCGACGCGGCCGGGCCGACCCGCCGGACACGCCGCGGAGTCAGTGCCGGACACATCGCCGACCCGGCCGGGCGTGCGGAAGGTCGCGCGCCGGATGCCGCAGGACTGTGGGAGGTTCAAGCGACTGGCTGGATGAGTTCCCGTTCCCGCCGCCTTCCGCACTTGGAGCCCTGCCCGGATCACCCCACGGATCGATACGGTGTTCCACCCGCTGGACGACCTCGACGCCACATTCTGGCTGCTGACTACCAGGCCGCAGCCGTTGGCCGTGCGCACCTCGCGCGTGGCCGAAGGCCTGCCGGACCCGCTGCTCCCCTCGTCGAGCTGCGGGCCCTGCTGCTGCACCCGGCCACCAGCGCCCACGCCCGCAATCAGGTCTGGGCTGAGATGGTCCGCCGCGCCCGCGCCGATGGTCCGGCCTTGGTCATCGGCTAACCGGGATCGCGCCGGCCGGCCGACGCACAGCGACCGCCAGCCTATCCACCCCCTACCACGTCGACCTGCGGTCCGAGGCGCTCACCGCGCTCCTGGCCCCACGCCGCCCTGGACCTCGACGACCTGCACCACAAACCTGCCGGCCTTCTCGGCTGCCTTGCGGGCCTGCCAGGCCCACACCTACGCCGACGCTTACTGGGCCGACCCGCCGCGAACTCGCCCGGCCTCGCCAGAACAGCCAGTCCCGGAGCCGGACTGAACAGCGGCCCGGCGATGGCGTCGATCTACCAGACCGTAGAACCCGTGGCCCGCATCAGGCCCGCCGCCCCGTCTTGTGATCATCCGGCAAGGCAAACTGCTACTGTCGCGTAGGCGATGCCGCCTGGTATCTGCCTTGCACCGGGGCGACCGGCAGGTGACCGGCGCGCTCTCCGCGGCACTGGCCAACCGCGCGTGCGGCAGACTCCGCAGGGATCTCGTTACGTTCGCGTCGAGGCGGACCGCCTCGTGCGTCGCGGCCGCCCCGCTGATGCGCAGGGCCGGCAACCGGGAACGCCAGCCCACCAGCAGATACAAACTTGACGTTATATTAACTGTAACTCATGCTTAGAGACGTGATCGTCGACTGGACAGACGAGTTCGACCGCTGGTTCGACCACGCCGAAAAGCAGGGCGGCCGGCTCCTGACCATCGCCGTCGCGCTGCTGCAAGCCCTCACCGACCTGCCGGCGAAACCGGCCGAAGAGTCCGCGACCTTCAAGCGAGTCCGGCAAGCCCGCCGGCACGAACTCTGGCGGGTCGCCCACCCATTCGATCCCGAGGTCGCCGTCCGCATCATCTGCTGGTTCCTCGCCGACGACCAGGTCGTGATCGCGCTGATCGGCTTCGACAAGAAGGCGATCGGGGACGTGTTCTACACAAGCGCGGCAGTACGCGGGGAAGCGCTCGTCGATGCCTGGCTGCGCCAGAAGGGAAACTCCGATGACCGAGGACGTTAGGTTCATCCGCGGCAACGACCGCATCAGCCAGCTCGCCCAGCGGCCAGACCTGGCCGAAGGCGTCGCACAGGTCCGCCGGGACATGGAAGACGCCGACCGCACCTACGCGATGGGCCTGGCCGCGCTACGGCAGGCCGCCGAACTGACCCAGGTCGAGCTGGCCAAGAGGATGGGCGTCACCCAGGCAGCGGTCAGCCGCATGGAACAGCCCCACGACCTGCTCCTGTCCACTCTCAACGCCTACCTTGAGGCCGTGGGCGGGCACGCCAGCGTGATTGTCCGGTTCGCAGACGGGCACGAAGCTGAACTTGATCTCTCCCAGCTCACCTGACCAAGATGAGGGCTGAGCCCAGCGACAGATTGAGCGTCCGCCTGACATCCGAGCATCGATGTGCGGCACGGCCTGCCGATGGAAGCACCGCACCGGGTCGGCCTAGGTACACGCCAGGTACATCGCAGGTCCGCCGAAGGTCAACGCCCAACCCGGCAGAGAGCCGCTTTCGGCCCCTCTGTTAATCCGCTCAAACCGTGAGCCCAGCTCGGTCGAACCGGGCGATAAGGCTGGGCTTGCGGAGGTGCGCTTCGCGCAGAGCCGCGAAGCGCCGCGCGAACGCCTGGGCCTGGTCATCGCGCTGCGCGAGTTCTTGCAGGTCCCTGAGCAAGGTGACGGCCGCGTCGTACTGAGCTGACAGCTTGGTGTTGATCAGCCTTTCGGCGTCGGCCCACGCAGCCTCCGGGTCGTGGGCCAGTTCGTCAAGGCGCCTTTGCCGGGCCGCCGCACGCTGCTGCTCCCGCAGGGCCTGCTGGACGGCGGCCGCGGCCTCAGCTGCCTGTTCTCGCCGCATGCGACGTGCCGCGGCGGCATCCAAGAGCCCGGCGACGGTTCGCCGGGGACGGGAGCGCCGCTCATCTGGATCCCCGCGGAAGCCGCGTAGCAGTTCCATCCGGGCTCGTGCCGCCTGGTCTTCTGCGACCAGCGTGAGAAGCCTGTCCTTGTCGCTGACGGGGAGCTTGGCGATGTGGGTGGCCAGCGCGCGCGCATCGTCTTTTAGTTCGGGCAGCCCCGGACTGGCCTCGGCCGCGACCTGGAGAAGGCCGGGGTCGAGCCGGAGGAAGTCGGCCAGGGCGCGCTGCGGGGCAGTGAGTGATCCCAGACCGGCAGGGACCGGCGGCTCCAGCTCATCCTCGTCCTCATCGCCGAAGGCGTCCTCATCGCGTTCCCACGCGCCGTAGGCCGACAGCCAGGCCAGATACAAAGGCCGCAGGTCTCCGGCGGCGAGTTCGGAGCGGACGCCGACGATGGCCGACAGCGAGTCCTCGGCATCTTCCACCCACTCCCCCGCTTCGTCCTCGCTGGCCAGGTCGAGGATCACGTAGTCGCGGGTGGTCGACATGCCGACCTGGACGTCGACGCAGTACTGCTCGGCGATTTCCGGGTCGAGGAGCGTGCGCGGTAGCCGGAGCATGATCCGGTGAGTGCCCCAGTTCGCAAGGTACAGATGCGCGTCGTAGTAACGCTGCATTAGCTGGCCGGGGCTGCCTTTGAAGTCGCCCCAGTGGTATTCGTTGGTGAACCTGGTGGCGGTGATCCTGGCCCGGGTGGAGAGCTGGCGGACTTCAGCCTGCTCGGCAGCGGTCAGCGGACGGTCCACCGCGAGGAACTCGTAGTACTGGTACTCGCTCATCCCCGGCCCACCCAGTGCCGGTAGGCGGCGATCCACTCCGACCCCGGCGGAGCAGGGGCCGCCAGCGGGAGGTCGAGGATCGGAATCGACTGGCGGTGCGTCCCGCGAACGCAGATCGCGACGATACCGCAGTCAGTGAGGTCAATGCCCGCCACGGTCGCCTCGACACCCAAGACCCTTGTCGTGAACGGCAGGGCCAGATTTTCTTCGATCATCGTGTAGAAGCCGGCCAGCTGCTCGTCCTCGCCATAGGCGTCCACGATGGCCTCTTCGACCAGCTCATCCAGGTCCGCCTGGCTCAGCTCCGCCATAGCCGCAAGCGTAGTGGCGTGCTAAGCCCGCCGGGCATTGTCCTGGCGACATCACAGGTCATTCCCCCTGCCTCCATAAAGGTTGCCTGCCGACCTTGCTGACCGCTACCAGGCACCTCCTGGCCATGCGGGTGCCCCGCCGCCCGGGACATCCCTCGCAGGTCCGACAGCCGTCTCCGGGATTTTGCTGGTGGCTGGCCGAATGCTCCCGACGCCGATGAGTCCGTTCATTACCCGCTGCCACCTAACCGCTATCACTCCGTAGCCGGGTGATCCGAGAGCGCTGCACTCATCGGACAAATGTGCTATGCCCGGCGGCAAGACGGTCGCCACTAGCTCAGGCCTGCCATTCGGAGTCAGTCCCATCATGTACGCCCAATCCGGATGAATCCGGCGCTGTGCCCGTTGGCGGACACGCTCACCACCAGCAGCCGCATCTTGTCCCGTCGTGCCCACGTAGCGTGGTCAGCGTGAGCGAGACTCTCCAGCGCTTGGATGGCGAGTTGCCTGCGGCGGTGGCTGCGGAGCTGGGGCGGCTGCGGGCTGAGAATGCCCGGCTACTGCGCCTTCTCAAGCTGACCCCGGCTGAGGCTGCGCCGCCGGGTCCGGCCCAGGCAGGATATTTCGAGGCGCCGCCCGGCCCGGTGCACGCCGGCTCGGCCCCGGAGGCGAAGGTGGCGTTCTTCGGCGCGCTGTTCGCCGCCCGCACGGATATCTACGCGGTCCGCTATGAGAACCGGCGCACGGGCAGGGCGGGCTGGGTTCCGGCGGTACGGGGCGGATGGCGCAAGGGCGTCCCGCACGCCGAGCGGGATTACCTGCCGCTGACAGGGGAGGTGCTGGCTGCACACCTGTCCGGGAAGATGCACATCGGCCTCTACCCGCTGCTGGACGGCGACCATTGCTGGTGGGTGGCGGCTGACTTCGACGGGCCGGAGGCGATGTTCGACGCGCTGATGTACCTGAAAGCCGCCAGGGCACTTCAGGTACCGGCGGCGCTGGAGGTCTCGCGTTCGGGGACCGGCGCACATACGTGGGTGTTCTTCACTGCCCCGGTCCCGGCGGAGGCGGCCCGCCGCCTGGGAGCCGGCCTGCTGCGGGAGACGATGGCGCTGCGCGGGCGGATGAAGCTGGCCAGTTATGACCGGCTCTTCCCATCCCAGGATCTCCTCCCGGCCGGCGGGGTCGGCAACCTGATCGCCGCGCCCCTGTTCAAGCCGGCCCGGCAGGATGGCACGACCGTGTTCCTGGACCCAGGAACCCTGGAGCCGCACCAGGACCAGTGGGCCTACCTGTCCACGCTGAGCCGGATGAGCCCGCGAGAGGTCACCCGCGCGGCCGACCGGGCCGGGCGGGTGATGGTGGGGTCGGAGGTGAAGCGGCTCAGCTCGCCGGTCTCGACTGCGACACGGCCAGCCGCCGCGCCAGTCATCCATGCTCGGCTGGGTGCCGGGATCCGGGTGGAGCAGGCGGAGCTGACACCCGGCCTGGCTGCGACGCTGCGGCACGCGGCCTCGATGCATAATCCCGTGTTCTATGAACGGCAGCGTATGCGGGCCTCCACCTGGAACCTGCCGCGGTTCTTGCACAGCTTCGACGAGACCATCGGCGGCGGCCTGATCCTCCCGCGCGGCCTGATCGGCACAGTCGCCTCGCTGGCCGAGGAGGCAGGCAGCAGCCTGGAGATCACCGACGAGCGCTCGGCAGGGACTCAGCAGGACTTCACTTTCACCGCAGAACTGACCAGCATCCAGCAAAAGGCCGCCGACGAGCTGACCCACACCGCAGAACTGACCAGCATCCAGCAAAAGGCCGCCGACGAGCTGACCCATATTGGTAACCACCGATATCCGAACGTGCTGAATGATCACCTGCGGGACACCTGTGCGGCGTAGGCAGCGGGTGAGCCGCCTGCTCGTTCGGCCCAGGCTCCTGCGGTGCTGATATGGATGCCGAGCAGCCGGGCGAGTGCGACGGGCGGGAGCTTGGCGGCGAGGTCCATGAGGGCGGTGTTGCGACCGGAGCGGCCGTGGATGCCCAGGCGCGCGAGGCGGACCTTGAGCTGGGCGGTGGAGAGCGGATGGCCGGGGGCTCCTCCGGGGAAGACCCATGGCTGGTCGTGGGCGCGGGCGACGGCGGCGCGGCCGTGCGTGCGGTTGAGGAGCTGGCGGGCGAGTTCGTCCAGCGGTGCGGGCAGGTCGAGGGGGACGGTGCCGAGGAGCAGCTGGACCCGCAGAGGGCTGTGGGTGATCTGGTCGCGGGTGAGGCGGGCGATGCGGGCCAGGGGCTGTCCGTAGAGCAGCACGAGCAGGCCGGCCACGCGGTCCTCGATGGCGTGGCCGTCGTCGTGGAGAAGGCTGCGGACCAGTGCCCACCGCTTGTCGTCTTCGATCTGAGTGAGGGTCTCGTTGCGGGGGTGCTGGGGAATGTCGAGGTCGTGGGTGTGGCCGCGTCTGCTGGTCCAGAGCACGAAGGCGCGGGCGTGGTAGTTGGTTCCCGGCCCGCCGGTGAGCCAGGTGTCGATGTCGTGCTGGGTGCAGGTCGCCAGGCTCTTGCCGTTTTCTCCTAGCCAGGTGATCAGCTTGAGCGCGGCCCGGACCTCGTTGTGCATGTAGTCGGCCTGCTCGGCGGTGATGTAGTGCCGCGGCGCCTCCCCGCGGAGCCGGCGCAGGTGATGCCAGGTGGCGAAGCTGCGGACGATCCGGCGCTCGGCGGGGTCCTCAACTCGGCTGGTTTTCTGGCTGGCCCACCGTTCGAGTCCGGCGAGGCGTTCGTCGCGGGCGGGCAGGATGCCGCCGGCCACCAGGACCTTGCGGAGGTGGTGGGTGGCACGGCTGGGCAGGTGCCGGTCGAGGTCGGCGTGGTCGGGTGGCCGGGTGGCGTGGCTGATCTCGGCGAGGATTGCCGGGGCGGCGGAGCCCCTGGTCAGCCACTGCATGAGTGAGGCGGGGCTGCTGGCAGCGAGGACCTGGTAGATCGCTTCGGCGTGGGGATGGAGGCCGCCCTGGTCGTGGGACAGCAGGCTGAGCAGGTGCTGGCGGCAGGCGCAGCGGGTGCAGAGCCCGTGGTGGTAGAGATGTTCGGCGGCTCCGCATTCCGTGCAGGGCTGGAACGATGCCGGGTGCTTGCGGTAACACGTACTGCATAGCGGGCCGGCGGGGAGCCGGGCGGCGACGGTGCGGGTGTTGCCGCAGCCTGCGCAGGGCACGCGCTGCCGGCTGCAGGAGCCGCACAGCGGCTGGCCGTCAGCGGTGCGCGTCCACACGGCCCGGCTGTGGCCGCAGCGAGCGCAGGGGGCGTGGCGCATCCGGCGCGAGCAGTGCTCGCAGCGCGGCGTGCCGGCGGAGGCCAGGTGACAGGGCTTTTCGCGGCCGCACAGTGTGCAGATGGCCAGCGGCGCGCGGTAGCAGCGGCGGCACCAGGCACGGCCGTCCTCGCGGCGGCTGGCCAGGCTGGTCCGCCCGCAGTTAGCGCACTGCTCGTGGTTGGCCGGGTCCTGGCGGAAGCAGCTGGCGCAGACCGGCTCGCCGGCCGCGGTTCGGCTGGTCACCTGGGCGCGTTGCCGGCAGCGGCTGCAGACCTGAGACTGGGCCTGGTCGTAGCAGCGGCGGCAGCAGCGCACCGCACCGCGCCGGTGGCTCAAGGGAACCGTCCGGCCGCAGGACGGGCAGGCCGGGGCCACGATGCCGGCGGCGCCGGCGGCCAGCAGCGCCCGGATGAGGGCGTTGGCCCGCGGTGAGCCATGCGCGCCCTCGCCGGTGAGCAGCCCAGGGCGCTGGTCCAGCTCCCAGAGCACCTGGTGGTGCTGGAACGGCTGCGGGATCGCTTCCTGGATCACCTCGAGCAGCCTCAGGTGATCCAGCCCCGGCTCCAGGCGGCTGGCATGGGCCGCGATCTGCGCGACGGGGTCGGGACTGCCGTAGGGACGGCAGCGGGCGCAGCGCGGCCGGCCGTGCTGGTCGCGGGCGGCGACCTGCCTGGTGCTCCCGCAGATCGCGCAGGGCTGGGCGGTGCCTCGCCTCAGGTGGTCACAAGCTGAGCAGATCCGCAGGCTGCCGTCGCGCTGGACCAGCCGCCCGGGCTGGTCGCAATGGGCGCACCGCGGCAGCATCAGCCGCCGGGCTCCCATCTCCTGCAGTGCCCTGATCAGCAGCTCGATCTGGGGCGGGCCTTCTGCCCGCCCGGAGGTAAGCAGGCCGGGATCATCGCTCAGCGCCGCGGCGAGGCGTCGTTGCTGAGCGCGGGACCGGGCAGCCCGCGCGATCGCGGCAGCGATGCCGTCCTGGTCCAGGACTGGCTCGACACCGTGAACAATGCCGGCGACGACCGCGCCGGGCTCGGTGAGGAACCCTGCGTCCTTGGCCGGGCGGGTCACCGGGTCATGAGGAGGAGCCGGGGACGATCCGCGCCCGCCTGGGCCGGAAAGCGCCAATGCCGGGCTCCGGCTCGCCGCCCTGCCCGGCGGCCTTGTTCTTCGCCTTGGCCGCGGGGAGGGCGGCCGGCTGGATCAGGTCGTCCATCTGGCAGCCGAGGATGTCCAGCAGCGCCATGAGGATCTTGAGGTTGAGCCGCTCGGGCTTATCGACGACCAGCCGGTAGACCTGGCTATCAGACAGGCGGATACCGCGTTCGGCCAGCCTGGGGCGCAGGTGGGTGGTCTGGAACAGGCCGCGGGTGGCCATGACCTCCCGCAGCTTCCAGGTGTAGTCCAGCTTGGCGGTCATCGCTTAACCTCCTCGTCGGTGGTGAACGCGGTGTTCAGGGCCTTGCGCATCATGGTGTTCATGAAGTCGCCGCTGACGCCGGTGTAGATCGCCGTCGTCGACTGGTAACGGTGGCCGACCTGCCGCTGCACGAATACCGGGTCGACCCCGTCTTCGATCTGATGGGTCACGTGGGAGTGCCGCAGGCAGTGGGGCACCAGCTCAGGCGGCAACTTGAGCGCCTCCCGGTAGGCGGCGAAGCGCTCCTCGATCTGGCGCGGCCGCAGCCGGCCGCCGCGCTCGGTCAGCCACAGCGCCGGGCGATCAGGAAAGCCGTAGCAGGGCCGGACGTTAGCCATGTAGTCCTCGACCGCCTCCACCGCCCACGGCATCACGGTGCAGACCGTGCGCCGCCTGGGCGGGGATCCCCTGGACGCCTTACCCCACCGGACCTCCAGCTTCCCGAACTTCCCCAGCTCAGGCGCCTCTGCATTGCGGTACCAGTCGGTGACGTCCAGCTTCGATGATTCGGTGCACCGAAGCCCCCACGCATACATCACCTTGAACACCGTGGCATCCCGGTAGGCGGCCAGCGCTCCCTTGCGGCCCAGCCGGATTGCCTGCTCGACCCGGTCGTCGGCGTAGTCGAAGAACCGCTGGAGCTCCTCGCGGGTCATCGGCCGCCGGTCCGGGTCGCCTTCGTAGTCCACCAGGTGCGCGGTGGTGTTCGACTCGAAGCAGATCTGCACCGGATGCGTGCCGAACCGGGCCTGGCACTCCTCAGCCCACCGGTACTGGGGCGCGACCAGGTAGCTCTCGAACGAGCGGATCGCGTCATGGTGGTTGCGGATCGTGGATTTCGCCTTGCCCGCGACACTGACCAGATCCGCGGACCAGTCATCAAGGTGGGCAGCCGTCCAGTTCCACGGGTACTCGCCGGCGTGCTCGAGGAACCGGCGTAGCACCGCCCGCCGCTGCTTCACGGTGCCCGGGGCAAGCCCCCGCCCGCCGGACTGCTGCTTGGCCCACCCCGCCAGCATCGCCTCCAGCACCGCGTCCTCCTCGCGCAACAGCGCGACCCCGCTGACCAGCTCCAACCTGGCCGAACCCGCGGGCTCATGGACCCCAGATGCCACCGCTCTCCTCACCCGCACCATCGCCGAACAACGCGAGAATCCTGCATCAGACGACAGGCCTAAGGCAAGTCGCCTGGTCAGGACGATGCGTGACATGCCCGGCAGCCGATAGAGTTCTCGCAGCTCTGCAGGTCACGGCTCACCCGATCGTGCATCTGATGAAATTCAGCGGGGTTGCACGATCTCGGGGTGCTCGTCGCGCCGCCAGGGTCGGGCAAGACCGTGATCGCCTGCGCGATCATCGCCGCCCACCAGGCATCCACGCTGGTCCTGGTCGACCGCAAGGCCCTCGCGGACCAGTGGCGGGCCCGGATCGCCGAGTTCCTCGGCGTCAAGGCCGGGCAACTCGGCGGCGGCCGGGCGAAGCTGCGCGGCACCATCGACATCGTGACCTTGCAGACCCTGGCCCGCCGCGACGACATCGCCGGTCTCACCGCCGGGTACGGCCTCGTGATCGCAGATGAATGCCACCACGTCCCGGCCGCCGCCTTCGCCGATGCCGTCAGGCAGATCCCGGTACGGCGCTGGCTCGGCCTGACCGCCACACCGTACCGGCGCGACAAACTCGACGACCTCATCACCATGCACCTCGGCCCAGTCCGGCACACCATCACCGGCCCCCGCGAGCCAGCCAACGGCGTACCCATGCTGCCCGGTACCGCCCCTGGCGGACGCCCGGCCCCCGTGCTCCACCTCCACCCGACCAGGTACTGCTACACCGGGGAAGCCAGCCCGTCCACGCCAGGTGGTATCACTGTTATTTACAAGGACCTGATCGCCGACGAGCAGCGGACCCGCCAGGTCATCGCCGACGCGGCGGCCGCGCTGTCCCAGGGTAAGAACTGCCTCGTCCTCACCAACTGGACCGCGCACCTGGACAAGCTCGCCGACGCAGTGCGCGCGATGGGCCACGATCCTGTCATCCTGCGCGGCGGCATGGGCGCCAAGGACCGGGCTGCGGCACTCGCCCGGCTCCAGCCACAGCCTGGGGGCTCGCCCATGCTCGTCGTCGCGACCGGCCCATACGCCGGGGAAGGGTTCGACTGCCCCGCACTGGACACCCTCTTCCTCGCCGCGCCCATCGCCCAGAAGGGACGGCTCGTCCAGTACGCCGGCCGCATCCTCCGCCCCTATGACGGCAAAGTCACCGCCGAGGTCCACGACTACCACGACGAACTCACCGGCGTCCTCGCCTCATCCCTGGCCAAGCGCGCACCCGGCTACACCAGCCTCGGCTTCCCCGACCCCCGCAAACTTCCCCACACACCAAGCGCCGACACCGCACGCTGAACCCCACCGGAAGGACTGCCACCATGAAGCGGATCGTGGTCAGGCTCCGCGGGATGCCCTTCGACCCCACCTACGAGACAGACGACGACACGATCGCGGCCGGCGACCTCGTGCGAGCACCCCGGCAGCGACTCCTCCTTCATCGAGGACGGCGAGACCGGGGCTGTCATCGCCCTGGGAAGCTCATACACCGGGCCATGCAAGCGCGTCACCAGAGCCACGTGAGCACGCTCGAGCCGGCGGCGGCCTCCAGCCCGGCCAACTCTCGCCCGCCATCGGTTTTCGTTTCTTTCGAATTGCGCTATGCTAGCTGACGAGGAGGGATGTGATGGCGACGACAGCCCAAGCGGGGGTGGTGTTCCCGCCGCGAGACCTCTCTGCGCTGCTGGACTTGGGCCGGTTCCTGGAACATCACACCGAGCCCGGGCTGCTGCTCGGCCCCGATGGCGAGCAGGTGCCGCTGCCTGAGGAGGTCTACCAGGTCCTAGTGGAGGTCGTGGAGGCCATGCGGGAGGGCAAGGTCATCACCCTCGTGCCGCGTACTCAGCGGCTGACCACTCAAGAGGCCGCCGACTTCCTTGGCGTCAGCCGGCCCACGCTGGTCAAGCTCCTGGAAGGGGGGAAGATCCCTTACGATCAGCCGGGCAGGCACCGCAGGATCCTGTTCACCGACCTGCTCACCTACACCGAGCGGCAGCGGGAGAACCGGCGCGCGGCCCTGGACCGGATGACCGAGGACGCCAGTGAGGCAGGCCTGTACGGCGGAACCCCCGAGGACTACGCGGCCGCCCTGAAGAAAGCCCGCAGGCGAGCCGCCCGTCAGGAGGACGCCTCCTGACGATGCCGCGCTACACGGCAGTACTTGACGCGTGCGTTCTCGTGCCCATCGTGCTCGCCGACACGCTGCTGCGCGTGGCCGAGAAGGGCCTATACCGTCCGCTGTGGTCAGACCGGATCCTCGTCGAGGCGCAGCAGGCAACGGAGGAGATCCACCCCGGCATCGACGTCAGCAAGCGCTTCGCCAGCATGCGCGAGGCCTTCAGCGACGCGCTGGTCACCGGGTGGGAAGAACTCGAGCCGGGAATCCTGCTGCCTGACGAGGACGACCAGCACGTTGTCGCGGCAGCGGTCCGGGGCGGCGCGGATGCCATCATCACTGCAAACCTGGCTGACTTCCCCGCCACGGCGCTCGGTCCGTTCGGGCTGGAGGCCGTCCACCCGGATGACCTCCTGCTCGACCAGCTTGACCTCAGCCCGCCCACCATCGTGCAGGTCATCCACGAGCAAGTCGCCCACACCCGGAAACCACCGCTCACCCCACAAGACCTGGCCACCCTGCTCGGCAGGGCAGGCGTACCCGGCTTCGCCGCCGAAATCCTCCGCCTCATGTCCACTCCCCTGAACGGCACCTAACAGACCGGCTCCACTCATCATGACCGCGCACAACGACCACATCAACGAATACGCCCTGGGGGCACTCCGGAACGATGCGCGACGGTCTTTCAGCCCAGCCAAGCCCCGGCTCGGCCTCGGGGAGGAAGCGTGCCCAAGACGCTGGCCCGGCGCGAAACCGCCTGGTGCCACCCATATGGCCGCGGCTACGCTGCAGGTGTACACGACCCCCAGTACAAGCCCACGACACGCAGCCTCACCTGGGTGCTCGCGCCGGAGCACCCAGAACAGGCCTACCTTGGGTCCGCTCCAGCAGGCACAATTACGGAACGTATTTGCCAGCAAAGTGAGCAGCCATGACCATGTTTGCTCCATGTTTGCTCGGCTGTCGCGCTACTATTGACAGTGGCCGGTACGAGGCGGCAGCGAAATGGGCGGAGTCGCGGACAAAATGGCACGGCCGGACATTATCCGGCAGTAGGCGGACGCGAAACAGCGCACTCTTAATCCGCGGGTTCGGGGTTCGAGTCCCTGGCGGCGCACCCGTGAGGTCTTCACGTTTCAGTGGGGCCTATTTTCACGTTTGGGTCTGACATTCTGGTGCGCAGTCTGGCGTGGCTGTGGCTGCTGTCGTGTCGCGTGTGTTCGTGTCTGCCTGGTGGCTTTCTGCGTGCCCGGGAGCGGTTTCCGGGCGTGCTGGCGCTGTCTGCGTGCAGGTGTCCGGGTACTGGCTGGGGTGCTGTTCCCGCGTGCGGGCGTACTGGCCTGGGCTAGGGCGGCCTGGTGGCGACGAGCGCGGTGAGCGTTTTGCGGCGCCGGCGGCGGGTTCTCGGGGGCAGGCCCTTGGCGGCGCGGCGTTCGTTTTCTTCCTGCCGGGCGTTCCAGGCCTGCAGGATGCGCTGGTTGCGGACGATGAGCAGGGTCGTGGCGAACAGCATCAGCGGTGTCAGGCCCATGAGGCGGCACCAGCCGCGGCTGATGTTGTTGCTGGCGGGGTCCTTGGCGGTGGCGAAGCCGCGCTCGGCGCCGGTGCGGCGGGCGTAGGAGCGGCGCCAGGCCGCGGACGGGTAGTCGTGTTTCTGCCCGGTCTTGGCTGCGACGTTCGCTCGGCGAGGTTGACGTAGGCCGTCTGGGCAGTCTCGTCGGTGCCTAGGTGGATCGGGTTCCAGATCGAGTGCGACCCGCCAGCCACGGTGCCGTTGGTCGTGGTGATCACGGCTCCTTTCCGTATGCTGGTGGTCTCCCTTGAGCGTCCCCGGAGCCTCGCGATGGTCTCCGGGCACATTCACATGCGCGTTTGATCCAGCGGCTGGCTTAGGCGG
>WNFE01001336.1_pt1 | contig 17832 bp, 7 predicted proteins | sample 5400451 | NCBI WGS metagenome assembly WNFE01 (sample SAMN13153344, study PRJNA577476) | soil metagenome | isolation source: 200 cm saprolite under Douglas fir tree site 2 hole 2 | place: USA:California | collected 2015-04-18
AAACAAATAATAAATCCGAGGACGGGTGGAACCAGGTTGCCCACCTTCTTTTGTGGTTCGCGCACGAAGTAACGAATAAAAGCCGCGGCGTTGACCCCCATAAACGCGATCAATGCGCCGAAGTTAAGCATCTCAATGCCGAGGTCGTAAGAGAAGAAGAAAGAACCGATCAAGGCAATCGCGCCAACCAGGATGACATTATTTCTTGGAATCTGATGCTTGGGTTCGACGACGCCAAAAAAAGACTTTGGCAACGCGTTACTGCGTCCCATGCCGAAGAGCAGACGCGCCGCACCCAGATGTGCACCCAATCCGGATCCGAAATTGGCGATGACCAAGGTGAGTCCGACGACCCCGAAGAGCGGGGCCCAGGTGCGGGCTGCGGCGTAGACGTAGGCCGTATCCGTATCGGGAAAGGGTTGCGAGGCCGGCCACACGAGCTGCGCGATATAAACTTCCATCGCTGACAGGACGCCGATAACCAGACACGTCAGCACTGTAGCCAGCAGAATGTTGCGGCGAGGGTTTTCTGCCTCTTCGGAAAGAGTGGAGATCCCATCGAAACCAATATAGGTGAGCACGGCAATTGAGGTGCAACCAAAGAGCCCGCCGAAGCTAAAGGTCCGCGGATCGTAAAATGGGCGCGTGAAAAAACTGGGATCGCTGTGGGGATGTCCAAGGATATAGCGAATAGCAGCAACGAAGACCACAATGATGACCGCGCCCATGCCGACGGTCAACGCAGTGTTGAGGCGCGCTGAAGTCTTCACGCCGCGGATATTCAGTAGAGTGAAGGTGACGGCAAAGAAAATCTTCCAGGCAAAAAGTGGCACGTGCTGGGCCAGAACCGGCACCTGGGTTGTGAATTGATAGACCTGCTGTGCGCACCAGATAGTGCAGACCAGCGGGTTGAGTATGTAGTCCATGACCATGCTCCAACCGGTGACGTAGCCGAGGCCGGGATGGATCTCCTGGGCAACATAAGTAAAAGCAGAGCCGGCGCTGGGATAGGCACGCGCCATGCGGCCATAGCTGATCCCGGTAAAGAGCATGGCCACCATGGCGATGAGAATCGCGGTGACCACGTGGCCCTGCCCCCGATTGCTCAAGACACCAAAGGACGACATCGGCGCCACCGGCTGGATGACAATTACACCGTAGAGAATGAGGTCAGTTAGGGTGAGCGTGCGCCGGAGGCGGGGCCCAGAAGACGATGCCGCTTCAGCAGCTATGTTTGGCGTTGCCATATTTGGTTGGTCACACTTGACGTATTCTAAAGCCCATCATGGCGCGTGCATGAGCCATATTCTTTCTAAGAGACAAACACCGAAGCGCCCATTTCATGAAACGCCCTATTAATACGTTTTAATACATCGAACAGTTGTAATATAGGTAGCCTGCAAAAGCAAGCGCTGGAAAAGAACCGCAGCAGTGGCGGCCGCAACGCTGACACTATTGAAGCTGAGCGGCGACGCGCAGCAGTTCAGAAACACTCCAGGCTTGCGCGATGCATCCGCGCGGGGTGTGCGGTGGATCGCCATCAAAGATTTCTGAAATTTGCCCGAGTCCAGCAATACTCATGTGCGATTCAAAATTACTAATCCATTCTGAAGCTTGCTTTCGCGTCTCCGCACTTTCCTGATGCACTTTGAGATAGGCGGTAATGAACGGCCCTAGAAGCCACGGCCACACCGTTCCCTGGTGATAAGCACTGTCGCGGGCGCGCTGGTCACCCTCATAACGGCCAATGTAGCGTGCATCGGCAGGCGAAAGTGTGCGCAGGCCGAAAGGCGTCAGCAGTTCACGTTCGGCGACTTCTAAGACACTCGGAGCTTTTTCCAGTTTCAGGATAGGATACGCCAAACTAATGGCGAATATTTGATTGGGGCGAATGGAACTGTCCGGTTGGTCACTACCGACTACGTCATACAAACAGTCAGCACCTTCATTCCAAAACAGACTGTTGAAACTGTCATAGGCCTGCGTCGCCATGTGCTCAAAGCGTTGTTGCACAGCGGGCTCCCCAAAGCGCGCTGCCAATGATTCCATGACACGCAAGGCGTTATACCAAAGCGCTTGAATTTCCACTGGCTTGCCGTTGCGCGGCGTTATGCACTGATTGTCATAGCTGGCGTCCATCCACGTGAGTTGGGTTTCGCGGGCCCCGGCGTTCAGCAATCCATCATCTTCGACACGAATGTTGTAACGTGTGCCCTTTACGTGCCAATCCATGATCTCGAGCAATGCGGGATAGAGGCGGTCGTGAACAAACAGCTCATCATTGGTTGCCTCAAGATATGCGCGGACAGCCTCAAAGTACCACAGGGTTGCGTCTGCCGTGTTGTATTCGGAAGTCTCTCCTGAATCGGGAAAGCGATTCGGCAGCATGCCGCGATCAATATGATAAGAAAATTCGAGAAGTACGCTTTTGGCAACATCAAACCTGCCGGTTGCCAGTGCGAGCCCGGGAAGAGCAATCATGGTGTCGCGCCCCCAATCGGCAAACCAGTGGTAGCCGGCAATCACCGTCTTATGTTCCCCACGGGAAACAATGAATTGATCAGCCGCACGATTGAGCTGGATCAAGAGTTCACTATGAAGGCCAGTCTTTTCAGTCAGCAATTTCCTGCGCGCTGTTTCTTTGCGGCGAAATGTATTCGCTGAAGTCGCTTTACGGATTTCTGTAGAAGCGATAATGACGCCACCCTTGTCCTGGTCGAGATCGAAGGTCAAAATACACGGACTGAAAAGGTCCTCTTCATAATCCAATCCACGTTCGCGTTCCACTTCATACTGAAATCGCCGATACCAATCGCCGCTCGCCTCAATTGCTGCAGCGTTGTGCGCCAAGTGCAGAGTAGGTAATCCAACATAAGGAGTTACCGATGCCAGCCCCGGAGCCATTTTCACTTCGCGGTTGATCGCGCCGTTTTCGTGGGTGGTACTGTGATAATCGCGGAAGGAAATAAGCGGACGAACCTCCAGCCTGCAATTCCCTGCACCGGGTATTTTGTTGTTGAGCTTATATTGCACTACGACAGTATTTTCTCCATACACCATGAAGAGGGATTTCTCTACTTCTATCTCTTCAACTTCATAGGTAAATACGGGAAAAGGGTCGAGGCGGAAATTCTTGAGATAGTTATATCCCTGAGGATAAACCACGCCGGGATACTGATTGCAGGAGAGCTCAAATCGTTTGTCGCCCACGATCAATATTTCTTCCAGCTTCGATAACAACGCGGTACGGCCCGCGGGCGGCTTTGTTGCTGCGATCAGCAAACCGTGGTAGCGGCGGGTATTTAAGCCGGTAATTGTGGAGGAGGCAAAGCCTCCCAGGCCGTTGCTTTCCAGCCATTCGCGGCGGTTGGCCTCGGCCAGGTTTCCGCATACGCTGAGGTCGAATTGAATCATTTAGCTATGGCGCTGGACGAAGACGCGGCGGCCGTTACCTCATGCTTATTGTTTGTTTCGTGCTTGTGATTTTTCAGTTGACGTTCGCCGGATTCATAAATCAGCTTGGCTACCAGGGCAGTCCAGCCGGTCTGGTGGCTGGCGCCGAGCCCGCGGCCGGTATCTCCGTGGAAATATTCGTGAAACAGGATGAGATCGCGCCAGTGCGGGTTGTTCTGGAACTGCTCCAGGTTGCCGAAGACCGGACGGCGTCCGCTCTCATCACGCTCGAAGAGCCTATACAAACGTCGGGCCAACTCATCGGCCACCTCTGAGAGGGTCATCCAATTCCCCGAGCGCGTGGGGCATTCGACTTTGAAATCGTTGCCGTAATAATGATGGAACTTGCGCAGGGATTCGATAAGCAGGTAATTCACGGGGAACCATATCGGTCCGCGCCAATTCGAGTTTCCGCCAAAAAGTTTCGTGGTGGATTCGGCAGGCTCGTAGTCAACCATGTGTTCCATGTCGTTCAGACTTAACTTGTAAGGATGATCAAGATGGTAGCGTGAAAGGGCGCGAATTCCATACGGTGACAGAAATTCGTTTTCATCAAACATTATGGTGAAGATTTTCTCAAGTTGTTCTCGCCGGGCAACCGCAAGCAGACGGCGTTCCTTCATGCCCCTGGTCTTCATGCTGGCAAGATTCACGGTCATATCAGGACGATTGGCGATAAACCACTCCAACCGCCTCTTGAAATCGGGGAGCCGGTCGAGCAAATCGGGTTCCAACGTCTGGACGGCAAATAGAGGAATCAATCCCACCATAGAGCGCACCCGCAGAGGAAAATTTTCTCCGCTGGTGTAGTGCAACACATCATAGAAAAATCCATCCTGCTCATCCCACAGGCTGAGGCCGTTATCGCCCAGGTTATTCATGGCGCAGGCAATATAAAGAAAATGCTCCCAGAATTTACTGGCCACATCCTCGTAGACCGTATCTTCCTGGGCAAGCTCGACGGCGATGGTGAGCATGTCGAGCGAATACATCGCCATCCAGCTTGTGCCGTCAGATTGCTCGAGGTGCCCACCATCGGGCAAGGGCGTGTTGCGGTCAAACACACCGATGTTATCGAGACCGAGGAAGCCTCCCTGGAAAACGTTCATACCCTCGGCATCTTTACGGTTGACCCACCAGGTAAAGTTCAACATCAGTTTTTGAAAGATCCTCTCCAAAAAAGCGCGATCGCCCTTCCCGGTCTTTTCTTTTTCGATTTTATAAACCCGGAATGCGGCCCAGGCATGCACGGGCGGATTCACGTCACCGAAGGCCCACTCATAAGCGGCAATCTGGCCATTAGGATGCATATACCACTCACGCAGCATGAGGATCAATTGTTCCTTGGCACTGTCAGAATCAATCAGCGCCAGTGCAATGCAATGGAACGCAAGGTCCCAGGCGGCGTACCAGGGATACTCCCACTTGTCAGGCATGCAGATTACGTCGGCGTTATAGAGATGGACCCATGCTTTGTTGCGCCCGCCGGACCGATCAGCGGGAGGCGAGGGATACGTGGGGTCTCCCGAAAGCCAACGCCGCACTTCGTATTTGTAGTATTGCTTCGACCACAGCAAACCCGCAAATGCCTGGCGCGTGATGTTGCGCATATCGGCAGTGGCATTGGGAGGAACCACGCCCGCGTAGAACTCATCGGCCTCAGACCTGCGTTTCAGGAATATCTGATTGAATTCAGCTCCCAAAGGCGATTCACCCGGAGAAAATTGCCGATCGGTGAGACGCAACTTTAAGACAGTGGACTCCCCGGGAGCGATATCGGCTTTGTAGTGGGCTGCTGCTTTGGTGCCAGTCTGATTAGGATTGACCGCATCGAGTTTGCCGTGGACCAGATATTCGTGAAACGCATCTTTCACATACGGAGTGCGATTAGGCACATGAAACAGGCGCTCGAAGTTGGTTTCATTTTCTGTGAACAGCAACTCAGGATCGCCGTCGCAATACAGCATCCACTCCCCAAGCTCTTCGTTCATGGAGCGCAACACAGCAGGAGCAATCTTCGAACCAGCAACCTCTATTTCCGGTTTGGGCGCCTCCAGCTCCCAGGACCAGGTATTGCGAAACCACAATGTAGGCAACAGATGCAGCTTCGCGGTCTCCGGTCCACGGTTCGTAGCAGTAATTTTGATGCAGATGTCTTCCATCTCTACCTTGGCATACTCCACCAGGACGTCGAAATAGCGCTCTTCACGAAAGACACCCGTATCCAACAGTTCAAATTCAGGATCGGCCTTGGTCCGCCGCCCGTTCTCTTCGACCAATTGGTCATAGGGAAACTCCGCCTGTGGATACTTGTACAAGTACCGCATATAGGAGTGCGTTGGAGTGTTGTCCAGGTAGAAATAGCATTCTTTTACGTCCTCACCATGGTTGCCTTCCTGGCCGGTCAGCCCGAAGAGCCGCTCCTTGAGAATTCGGTCGCGGCCATTCCACAAGGCCAGCGCAAAGCAAAGCCGCTGGTGGCGGTCACAAATGCCGGCAATACCATCTTCATTCCAGCGATAGGCGCGTGAGCGGGCATGATCGTGAGGAAAATAATCCCAGGCCTCGCCGGTTGCGCTGTAGTCTTCGCGCACGGTTCCCCAGGCACGTTCGCTTACGTAAGGACCCCAGCGCTTCCAGTGCACTTGCCTGAGACGCGATTGCTCCAGTCGTTTTTCTTCTGCGGTCATTTTTCAGTTCTCAGCTTCCAGTTCTCAGAAAGGCAATTAAACCCTCTAAGCGAACTCTTTAGATTACCGGTTTGATTGTTATTGTGGGGATAAATCAGGTTTCGGCCGAACTCATGAATTCATTTTACCGCTAACCAGAGGCAGAGGTTTTTCAATGACCTTCCAGACCATGCGAGACGGATCCATAAGAGGTAGAAACAGCCGGGCGCTTCGGCTGATGAATGTCAGATTTCTCTTTCAAGGTGTTGCGCTCTGCAGTTTTAGTCGGCGAAGCAACTGGGCGTTCGCGGCCACGATAATGGTGGAGAGGCTCATTGCGACGGCACCAACGCTCATGGGCAGATCGAATCCCCATCGGACGAGAAGGCCTCCCGCGACAGGGATGGCGACAAGGTTATAGGCGGTCGCCCAAACGAGATTTTGAATCATCTTTCGGTAGGTCGCCCGAGACAGTTTGATCGCTCCCACAACATCGCGTGGATCGCTACGGACAAGCACGATTCCAGCCGACTCAATCGCCACATCGGTTCCCGCGCCAATCGCGATCCCGACATCGGCAGTCGCCAGTGCTGGAGCGTCGTTCACGCCGTCACCAACCATGGCGACCTTCTTGCCGCCCGCCTGAAAGCGCTTCACAGCCGATGCCTTCTCAGCCGGAAGAACCTCGGCTGCGATGTCATCTATCCCGATGCGTCCGGCGACCGAATCAGCAACCGTCTTCGAGTCTCCGGTGATCATCGCGACCCGGATCCCCAGCCGATGAAGTTCCGTGACCGCTTCATAGGATTCGGGCCGAATCTCATCCTCGACGGCGAAAGCGCCGAGCAGTCGTCCTTCGGCGACGACATAGAGAACTGTCTTTCCTTCCGCCGCCCAGGCTGTCGTCAACTCTTGAACTTCTGGCGGCACAACTATCTTCGACTCGGACAACACACGGGGTCCGCCCGCTACGATTCTCTTGCCGTCTACGAGTGCCTTTGCCCCTCGACCGGGCAGCGCTTCGAAGTCGGCAACTTGCAACGTGGGCAGGTTTCGACGCCTGGCTTCGGCTACGATTGCCTTAGCGAGCGGGTGTTCGGAGTTGACTTCGACAGCAGCAGCGTGGGCAAGCAAATCACTCTCGCTGGTGCCAGGCACAGGCGCGACTCCCGACACTGCCGGGGATCCTCGCGTGAGCGTTCCGGTCTTATCGAAAATCACAATGTCCAAGTTGCGCGCGCGTTCGAGTGCGAGTCTGTCCTTGATGAGGAGACCGTTCTGAGCCCCGAGCGATGTCGAGATTGCAATCACGAGTGGAATCGCCAGTCCCAGGGCGTGCGGGCAAGCAATGATGAGGACGGTTGCCGTTCTGATCAAGGCGTGTTCTTTGTCTCCAGAAAACCACCAGTAGATGAACGTCATCACGCCAGACGCGACGGCTACGTAAAAAAGAATTGCGGCTGCACGATCGGCGAGCGCTTGGGCTCGAGACCCAGAAGCCTGCGCGGCAGCAACAAGCCGCATGATCCCAGACAGAGCGGTCTCCTCCCCAACTGCTGTAACGCGGATTCGAAGGCTTCCGCCACTGACGACCGTTCCCGCGATGACCGTGGCACTCGGGCCCTTGGAGACGGGCCGGGACTCGCCGGTAATCATCGACTCGTCGACATCGGCAGCGCCCTCGACGACTGTGCCATCCGCCGGAACGCGGGTTCCCGGTCGGACGAGGACAATATCGCCCACGTGCAATTCAGAGAGCGGAACCGTTTGAATCTCCGGACCGTTCACACGCTCGGCAGTGTCTGGAAGCAGTGCGGCAAGGGCATTGAGCGCGCCACGAGCCTGGGAGATAGCTCGCATTTCTAGCCAGTGGCCGAGAACCATGATCGTAATCAGAGATGCGAGTTCCCACCAGACTTCGATCTCGAAGAGGCCGAAGGTTGCAGCCAGCGACGTACCAAAGGCAACTGTGATCGCCAGGCTGATGAGGGTCATCATGCCGGGCTTGTGGTCCGCCAGTTCGCTCCATGCCCCACGGATAAAAACGAGCCCGCCGTAGACGAAAATCACCGTTCCGAGGATTGGGGCGATCAAGTTCGAGCCGGGAAAGGAAGGTGCTTTGTATCCAAACCAGTGTTGGACATCGGTCGACCAGAAGACGACTGGAATTGTGAGGGCGAAGCTCCACCAAAACTTGTCGCGAAACATGGCAACGGAGTGTCCGGCGTGACGGTCGTGACTGGCGTGGGCGTCGGAAGTCTTGTGTCCAGACTGTTGGTCAACCCTTCCGCTGTCTTGGTGTGTCATGTGGTCCATTTCCAACTCCGATGTCAAATGCTAATGCTTAGGCCAATGGGACACAAACAGATCTGGCAAGATCGCGTATTCCTGCACAATGATCGCGAAGTCTTATCGGCCTAGAAATGAGGAGGCAGAGAAAACTCTGCCTCCCGTACTTCGTCAAAAGTTAAACTCGACCTGACCTTGATAGGTACGCGGAGCCACAAAGTGGGTTCCGCTAAACGTAGAGAGGAAGTTGTAAAGCGCTTCTTTATTGGTGAGGTTGACTGCCGTAAAACGCAAGTTGGTCTTATAACGGTCTTTACGGAAGATGTTGTCCAGCCCCACTCCAGCATCGAAAAGATTGCGCGGAGCAATGCGCGACGGGTTCCTGTCGTCGTTTTGTGTTCCCGGCGCGGGAATGCGTACACGGGAAGCTCCAAGCAGCGACGGAGCGCAGCTTGCCAGTGGATTATTGAGGGTTGCGAACGTACTGCCACAGAACAATCCGATTTGCGCCTGTTGATCACCGGTCAAACCGGTCAGGTCCACCGGAGTGGTTGTATCCGTGGCAAAAGGAGCGCGTCCGGCGACTTCCCCGCTGTCATAGCGCCAATTAAACATAAACCAGGGATAGTTTGGCTTGTACTGATATTGCAGGTGCGTTGTCTGTTGGAAGGCCTGATCATGATCGATGCGAAAGACTGTGTTGGAAACAGGTGAGTTGAACAGAATTCCTCCCAGTTCAGGACCGAAGAACCGCGAGCGCGAGTGACCCAGCACGGAATATGCCGAGAACCCGTGATACTGAGGCATGTTTACCCGGATGCCGAAGCCGTCTATCTTCGATTTGCGCCACTGAATAGGGAACGTCAGGGGCGTATTCAAAAGCACGTCGAAATCATAGTCAGGGTTGGTGTACTTCCAGAAGTATTCGCCGTCTACGACCAGGTATTTGCCGAAAGCCTGTTGAAATCCCGCATTGAACTGGTTTCTCTTGGCCGGAGTGAGCGGCCTGGCCCCGAAAGCGCCCAGAACGTTGGTCGCAAGACCGCCTTGTCCAGTTGAACTGGAGAGAATCAGGTTCTCGTTGAACGGGGTCACAAAAATCCGTCCGTACCCCATTCGCAGCACAGTGTTGCTGCGTTTGATGTTGTACGAGAGGCCCAACCGAGGCTCAAGCTGATGCCCATGGCTCAGGCCGTTGTAGTTGTCGCCACGCACCCCCAGCATAAAATTGAACTGACCGAGGGTGATATTGTCCTGGGCGTAAAGCGCTTCTTCTTTGATGTCCGTTCGTCCGCTGAAGCGGAACAGGGTTCCGCCGCGCGTCAGATCGAAAGGCAGCAAACCAGGATTAAAGTTGGGGTTCACCTGCTCGCCGGGAGCAGTGCATGCAGGATTGAGGACTGTGGGATCCACAATGGGCACGCCCGCTGGAGTACGGCAGACGGCGTTGAAAGTCGGGTCGGTCAATCCCGTCTGAAAGTTCTCCGATAAAAACGTATGTTGGAATTGCACGCCCGCTTTGAAGTTGTGGATTCCCTTCACATAAGAGAAATCAGCTTTCATCCCGGCATTGGTCAGCCTTCTTCCTTGCGCCAGGGTAGCGGGAAGATCGAAGAATACATTCCGGCTGGGGAAATATCCCACCCGGTCCTGGCGCACCCAGGCATTCGCGCTGAGCAGGGTTTCGGGGCTGAACACATGGGTGTAACTGGGTGCAATGTTAAAGCTCTTGATTTGCTGGCGCTGGTCCTGGCCGCGTAACTGCTGGTCAAATTGGTTAGGCGACTGAAACCAGGTACGCGCCGCCGAGAGATTGAGATGAAAAGCGTCGGCCGCGCTCACTTGATAATCAAAACGATCAAAAATATTCTCATTGTTTCCACGGGCGTGCAGCACGCGGAATTCGGGGGTATCGAGATAACGACCGCTGTTGACCCCATCCACGGAGAAAAAGTTTCCAATTTTTTCATTGCCTGCGCCCCAGGAAATGTCTCCATCAGCAGTGCCAAAAGAGGCATATCCGGCGGAGATGCTCCCAAACATGCGGGGAATCCCCAGGCCTGACTTACTGACTACGCGGACCGTGAGGCTTGCCTTGTCTCCAAACTCTGCCGGAGGCACCCCCGAAATCACCTCCATGGATTGCACCGTGTTCGGCGAAACCTGGTTGGAAAATGTGCTGCCTTGCTGGTCCGAGATGAGCTGGCCATCTAAGGCAATGGTGGTTTCCGCATGCTCTCCCATCGGGTGCATCGAACCATTGGAGTCCGAAGTCACCGCAGCCGTACCTTGCCTGATAACAGAGTTTAGCCCCCCGTTGGCGCTTTCTACGGGCATCGTTTTGATCAGGCTGCTGTCAATATCGGTGTGGGCGGTGGGATCGCGCTCGATTAAGTCTTCGGCAGTGGCTTCCACGGTAACAGATTGTTGGGTGCCTTGCAGTTCTAACTGTATGCTGGCGACCACAGGAACTGCCGAGCGGACGTTGACATCCTGCGCCTGCGACGTAAAACCGGGTGCAGTAACACTCAAATGGTAAGGGTTGTAGGGTACATTCCTGAAATGAAATAGACCCACACCATCGGTTGTAGCTGTCTGCGAATACCCGCTGACGGGGTTTTGAATCTTTACCTTGGCTCCTACAACCACGGCCCCGGTAGGATCGGTCACTTTGCCATCTACACTGCCGGCAGTGCCGGAAGACTGCGCAAAAGCTGAAAACGAAATCAGCAAAATTGAAAGAATATAAAGTATAGAAATAGCGGTTCTAGACCGCCTTCGTCCCAATCGTTGTTTTTCTGCGTTCATTTCTCAGTTCTCTGTTCCTGATTCTCTAAACCCTCTAAGGCGTTCTCAGAATTAGCGCTAAACCTTCAATTATAGTGGGCGGGCACAAAACAGCAGAAATGAGACGGATCATCAAAGTCACGGTCATTGTCGGGCAGTTCACGAATTCTGCAGGAGCGCCTGTGAAAATACCGGCGCTCCCGCAGAGCTGGAAAATGCTAGAAGTGGAACCCTACTTCTCCCGTAACTGTTCGCGGCGTCACGAAGTGTGTGCCGCTAAAGGTTGACAGGAAGTTGTAAAGCGCAACCTGGTTGGTCAGGTTGACGACAGTCAAACGTGCACTCCACTTGTAATGCTCGCCGTGGAGGATATTGTCATCGCCAATGCTGGCATCCAGCAGATTTCGAGCCGCGATGCGGACGGGCCGATGATCGTCGTTCTGCTCTCCTGGGGGCGGCAGTTGGATTCGTGTGGATTTGTACAAAGCCGGGTCGCACGTCGTAAGCGGTGCATTCAGAGTTGGAAATATAGTTCCGCAATGCAAGCCGGCCTGCATCTGTTGATCTGCGGTCAGACCGGTCAGATCCACAGGCGTTGTCAGGTCCGCCGCAAAGGGCACCGCACCAGCCACCAAGCCGCTGTCAAAGCGCCAGTTGAAGGCAAACCATGGCCAGTCCTTCCGTGGCTGATATTGGATGTGTGTTGTCTGCTCGAACTTCTGGTCGTGGTCAATGCGGAACGGGCCCAGACCTTGTGCCACCGTAGTCCCCAGGCCGCCGACCTGTGGCCGGAAGAAGCGCGCAGACGCGCTGGCTAGCACAGTAAAAGCAGTAAGGCCGTGGAAATCGGGGACGCTGATGCGCGCTGAGGGGCCACCGATCTTGGAGTTGTGCCAGGCAATGGGGAAGGTAATCGGAGTGGCTCCAAACACACTAAAGTCATAGCCGTTGTGCGTGTACTTCCAGAGATAGTCGGCATCAATGACCAGATACTTGCCAAGAGCCTGCTGAATTCCGGCATGGAACTCATTGCGGAAACCTGGCCGAATGGGTGCCGGTATGCTCGGGCCTATGACCGCGTCAATCACAGGATTTCCGTTCGCCCTGCTGGCCAGTATTAAGTTTTCATTGAACGGGGTTTCCATGATGCGCCCATAAGAGACGCGAAGAACGGTATTGGTCTTCTTCACGTTATAGGCAACGCCGAGCCGGGGCTCGGGCTGGGAATCGCTGGTGATCCCTCGATACAAATCGCCTCGCACACCGACATTAAAGGCCCAATTGCCCCAGTTGATGGCATCCTGGAGATAGAGCGCGAGTTCCTTGATATCCGCATGACCGTGGAACAAGAAATTAGTGCCGCCACGCGTCAGATCGTTGGGTAGCAAAACCGGATTAAAGTTTGGATTGGGTGCAAGCACACCCGCGCACAGAGCCGGGTCACGGGGAGTTGGGTCAGTGTCGACGGTCCCATCCGGATTCAGGCAAGGCGCGTTGAAGGTAGCATCAGTAATTCCGAAGCCAAAATTCTCATCGAGAAAGGTGTGTTGATACGTAACCCCAAACTTGAGATTGTGAATACCCTTCACATACGAAAGATCGGAGCGAAAGCCCGCATTGGTAAGCTTGCGGTTCTGGTTGACGGTCTGGGGCTGGTCGGCCAGAAAGTTTCCGCTGGGGAAATATTCAAACTGGTCATGCCTTACAAACGCTCCAGCGGTAAGAAGAGCGCTCGTACTGAACAGATGGGTCCAGGTGGGTGCAATATTAATAGTCCTGATTTGTGCGCGCTGGTCCTGCGTAAGCACGGTCCCGGGAAGTGAGGGGGGCTGCACAGACTGCGTGTCGAAAGAGTTCGGAACCTGGAACCATGAGCGAGTGTAGCCGGCGTTCAGGTGAACTGCATCCGCTTGCGTGATTTGATAATCCACTCGGTCGAAGAGGTTCTCTTCATTTCCCCTGGAGTGCATGACCTGGAATTCGGGCGGGTCGAGAAAGCGTCCTGTGTTCAAACCGCTTGCCGAGATAAAATTGCCAAATTTCTGACTTCCAACAGCGAGATTGAAATCAGCAGTAGAGGTGCCAAAAGTACCATATGAAGTCGTAATGCTGCCCGTGGGGTGCTTCTCTCCGAGGCCGGAACGGGTTGTAACTTTTATTACAAGGCTGGTCTTATCTCCGAATTCAGCCGGCGGCGCCCCAGAGATAACTTCCAGGGACTGAATGGAATCGGCGGGAATCTGGTTGGAAAAAACCTTGCTTTGCTGATCGGTGATGGGCTGGCCGTCCACAGAAAAAGAATTTTCCGCGTGGTCCCCGATTCCATGAAAAAGACCATTGGAATCCGCCACCACTCCCGGTGTGGCCAGCGTCACCAGCGAGCTGACGGGGGAAGACGGGCTATCCAGCGGCAGCTTATCAAACAGACTGCGATCCACGCCCGTGTGAAAATTAGGATCGTTTTCTACCAGGTCCCCTGCATCCGTTTCTTGTACATTGACGGTAGTTGAACCACCGGCAACGCGGAGGCTGATCTGCGGAGTAACCGGAACGGCCGAATGAACTTCCACGTCTTGCGCCTGGGGGGCAAAGCCAGAGGCGGTAACACTCAAGTGATAAGAACTGAAGGGCACATTCCTGAAATGAAACAGACCCAAACCGTCGGTTGTTGTCGCCTGACGATATCCGCTAGCAGGGTGTTGAAGCGTTACCTGCGCCCCTGTAACCACTGCTCCCGTGGAATCTGCTACTTTTCCGTCGATACTGCCGGCAGTGCCGGATGACTGCGCAAAAGCTGAAAACGAAATCAGCAAAATTGAAAGAATAAAAATTACAGAAATAGCGGTTTTAAACCGCATTGGTATAAATAACATGGGTGCCCTCCTCAGGCGGGAAGATCGGTTTTAAGAAATTCAACTTCTTTAGATGAAAGATGAATGGCTTAAGCCAACGGCGGAGGACGTATGTAAAGGGCGGAACCATGCAGACGGGACTTCGGCGTGCAATTTTCCGCACATAGAACTTGCGTGGGAGCCAGGTCCGGAACCACCGACATCGTGCTGACGACCGGTACAGCAGCGGCATTGGCGTGTGCGACAGCGCAGAAGTCGCAGCGCTCTTCAGATCCGGATAGCTTGATCGGGTGAAAGTGGGTAGCCTCTGCGAAAGCAAACCAGGAAATCAGAAGCAGGCAAACCAGCGCCACACCTCTTACTTTCCAATTCTGTACCGCTACTTGGTTCGCGTTTCTCATGGTCTCCACTTAGACGAATGGAATCTATCATTGTGACCAAAGTAAGGCTAAAAAGTCAACGCGTTGAGGCAATCGGTAATGGTTCAGTTTGACGTAGCGCCGGCGTCTCGCCGGCTGTCGTGTGGGCATCCTGCCCACACGCCCGTTCTCGTGGTCCCATAGTGGTATCAAAGTCTTTATTCTTGAAGAATCCTGGATTACCATCGTTCCTGGAAGTGTATCTAGCGTTCCAGAATGCGGGGCGTTCCCCTTCTTGTTCTTTGAAAACTCATGCCCCCCAAAGCTAGCAAGGGGGAGAGGGTGCTTGCCAAAAAATAAACCGATCTGCGCAATCTGCGTTCATCTGCGGCGAGCTTTTGTCTTCGGCTAAGAATTAACTACTCCGACTATTTGACCACTCCCCTATGTACTTGAATTAGGACGACTTAACTCAACGGAGCTACTTTAAGCAATGGAGGATGGGGGATACTGCTTGCCGTGACAGAAGCTCACTCCGCTTCCCCGCCAACCACCTCCCAACTAACCGCGATGATGCCAGATTCCAGGCTGAGCCGGCCAACAATCTGTTCCAGCAAAGCATCTTGACGGCCGCTGCTTAACAGTGTGGCGCGGACCTCGACCTTACCAGTGGGATCAACATCTTCGCTCTGCAGGGCCTGCAAAACCATGGGCAGCGCCTGAACCGCGTGCAGCAAGAGGGCGCGGACGTGTCCTTCACTATCGCTGCGGCAGGTAAGGCGGAACAGGTATAGGGTCTCGGAGCCGTTTGTACTTGTGGGCTGGCGGTCAATCTTGAGTTTGTCCAACGAGTTGATGTGCGCGCTCAGCCCGTAACCGTTGTCCAGATGAGGCCAATGGTAAGCAAGATCATGACCACGCTCGTACTCCAGGCAATCACGTTGGCAAAGGTCGAATTTTTGTGCTCGCCCATCAATTCCTTCTTGTTGACGAGAATCAGCATGTAGACCAGCACGAAAGGCAAAAGAATTCCATTGGCCACCTGGGAAAAGATAATGACCTTGATCAGCGGCAGCTTGGGAATCAGAACAACTCCTGCTCCACAAGCAATCAAGAGCGTATATAACCAGTAGAAGACCGGCGCTTCCGAGAATTTCTTATTGACTCCCGATTCCACGCCCAGGCCTTCGCAGATGTTATAAGCAGTTGCCAGAGGCAAAATGGCAGCAGAGAGCAGCGAGGCATTGACCAGGCCGACGGCGAACAGGAGCATGGCAAATTCTCCGGCGAGCGGTTTGAGCGCGACGGCGGCCTGGCTGGCGTCTGTAATATCGTGGTTGCCGGCAACGTGCAAGGTTGCGGCACAGGCCACAACAATAAAAAAAGCAATCACGTCGGTGATGATGCAGCCCAGGAAAACGTCGAGACGGCACAGGTGGTATTTATCTTTAGGGATTTCTTTTTCCACCACCGAGGCCTGCAGATAAAACTGCATCCACGGAGTGATGGTCGTACCCACCAGCCCAACGATCATCACCAGGTACTCGGAGTTACGGCTGAACGTGGGAACAATGGTATCGTGCAGCGCCTTGTGCCAATCGGGATGCGCATAAAAAGCCGATATAGGATAGGCAAAATAAATCAGGGAAAACAAAATCAAAATACGCTCGACCGGCTTATAACTTCCCTTGACCACCACCGCCCAAACCAACGCAGCTCCAGCCGGGACCACGAGGTATTTGCTGACATTAAAGATCCCCATGCCGGTGGCCAGACCGGCAAACTCGGCAACAATGTTCCCGAAATCCGCAATGCCCAGGACCAGGATTGTGAATGCGGCAGCACGTATTCCGAAGTTTTCCCGGATGAGGTCCGAGAGTCCTTTGCCGGTAATCACTCCCATGCGCGCAGCCATTTCCTGCACGACCATCAGCGCAATGGTGGTGGGAATCAGGGTCCAGAGGAGCGCATAGCCGAACTTCGCTCCCGCCTGGGAATAGGTAAGGATGCCACCCGGATCGTTATCCACGTTGGCGGTGATAAATCCGGGACCCAGTACCGCAAAAAAAGCCAGCAGACGGAACTGCATCAGGCTGAAGAACGGTCTTTTTTTGAAGACCTTCCTGTAAACCTTGGTGACTTTTCCGGGTTCCTGTAACGTGGGCTCAGTCATGCGATGGTCCGGTGTTCGTTATTAAAAATCTACGTGCATCCGCAATGCGGGCACTACAACTGGGCCACGATCGCGGTTATAGCCGGGATTAACCACGTATTGCAGCTCAGGTGAGCTGAATATCCCACGCCAAAGGTGAAGATTGTAATAGACCTCGGTGATATTTTCGCGTCGGTAATTCAGATTTCCGTCTCCCAGCAAAAATCCCTGACCACCCAGCTTCAGATACTGTTGATGCGCCTTCGAGATGCCGTTGCTCACGAATGCCAGCCCAACGTTATCTTGCTTTCGCCCCCAGGGTTCGCCCTTGTAGTCCGCGCCCAAAAGGATAGTCTCATTGACCTCGGTATAAGCAAAGGATTCATTGTTGCCTTCGTTCCAGCCCCAACGCCCAAAGACACGCATATTGGTGGAGACTTCCTGGTCAGCACTCATGCCGAAGCCGTACTTGATGCGTCCCTGGCGGCGGTGGGCGGTAACATCGGGCACGGGGTCCTTCCCTGCCAGAAAGGCGCCGATGGCCTCCTGGTAGCTGCCCATATTGGCGTGATTCACATACGTCAAGAAACGAAATACAGCCGCGCGCTTGGGGAGAACCGAACGCCGCAGCTCGAATTCGATGTTTTCGGCGCGGGCGCGGCGCAGGTTCCACTCCATGTCAATGCCGTTGGCAACTTTAGGCATGAGCGATTCGGCAAAACGCAGGGCCCAGTCCCGGTCCTGATATTCCAGATGCAGACCGTAAGTATAGCCGCGCGTATCGGCGGAGTAGTCGTAGCCGCCGTTGTTGTCTATCGTCCAGTTCAAAAACTGATTATGGCTGTTGTTAGCAACGGAATTGTTGTCGAACCAATCCACGATGCTAATTTTCCCCACGTGAATTTCAAGCCGCCGCTCCGGCAATTCCGTAGCTAGAGAAAATGGCCCGCGCTCGGACTCAACCATCTTTGAAGTGAGAGGAATGACCTGGTGGAACATCATCCGTGCAATATACGGAGCTGCACCCAATGTAGGGTTACGAGCTACGTCAAGATCGGTAAATCCGCCCAGCCCAACCGCGTCGCTGATTCCCCGCCCTCCGGCGCTTTCTATGTCGAAAAGAAATTCCGTCCCCTTGGCGAGCCTCACTCCCGTGTACAAGGTGAAAACGCGAGAATTGGTAAGCTCTTTCTTCGATTTCAGGCTGTTGGGTCCGGAATAGGGCCCATGAAACGCGAAATGCCCTTGCCAGATGATGTTGGCCTGTCCGG